>Ga0310786_10007740_pt1 | contig 13938 bp, 8 predicted proteins | sample AusTroGonzalo_MG_FD_203881 | JGI IMG/M metagenome (GOLD analysis project Ga0310786, IMG submission 203881) | Bovine rumen microbial communities from tropical cattle in Woodstock, Queensland, Australia - Gonzalo_03 (v2) (version 2) | ecosystem: Host-associated > Mammals > Digestive system >... | reverse complement strand
CGAGCGCCTTGCGCTCCAGCGCGCCACGGCCGTCAAGGACTACATCCGCAGCCGGGTCACCAGCATCCCCAACGACCTCTTCGAGCTGGTCGTCGGCGGCGAGGCCTGGGCTGATTTCATCGACGAACTGGACGAGCGTCACAAGGCAGGCACCAGCGGCCTGACCGACGCCGAGTACCAGCAGATTACCAACATCCTCGACAGTCTCCAGGACCTCGACGAGCGCGAGGCCTACCTCAAGCGGGCTGCCGGCGGCACCATCTACCAGAAGCTGCAGCAACGCTACTTCTTCGAGCAGCGTAGTGCAGTGTTTGTCAGAATCTTCTACGAAGAAAAGAAATAAATCAAATAATTACTAACTAATTGCTTATGAACCACTTATTCAAATCCTTCACTAGCGTGCTCCTCGGAGCAGCAGCCCTCGCGAGCCTCGCCACGGGCTGTGTGCGGGAGCAGTTCAGCAACAATCCGAACTATGATCCGGACAAGAACGCCGTGACTACGAAGTTCACGCTGAACATCAACTCCGCTGCCCGTCAGGAAACGAAAATGACCGCAGACAACACCCAGGCCAACGGCAACAATTTCCTCGGCATGCAGGATGTTCATATCCTGACCTACAAACTCGGAGAAGGCAATACGCCTCACGATTGGACTACGGGAACCATTCCGTCCACGACCGAGCAGGGGGCCGGCAAGTTCTTCTTCAATCCCGCCGCGGCCGGCAAGGCTACGGAAGATTACAACTTCGGTCGTCTGTTCGATGCCGGAGCCATCGTCACAACTGAAGATCACGAGAAACAGAGCCGAACCCTGGAACTTTCCTTCCCGCTGGAGACCAATGCTGTCGTCATCTACGGCAAAGCGCTGAACACGCAGGGCCCCGAGTACCAGGGCAGCGTCTCCGCCTCCGGCGACCCGGCGAACCTGGCCTCGCTTCGTTTCGAACTGACCCCGCGCATCAACAAGACCGACGAGGCCGCCTACAAGACATACAAGGCCGGTGCCTATGCCCTTCAGAGCATCCTTTCTTCCCTGACCATCGCCGCATTGGTTAAGGAAGACGAATATTGGACCTCGGATGGAAAAGCTAAGGGCGACAATAATTCATATCAGGTGACCGGAACCGAGGATAAACGCTACAGGGTCTGGATCCCCTACGAGCCTTCCGATCCGGATTATTCTTCCATCGGGTTTAAAGATGGCGACGGGCATTTTCTCCCAAACGGCGCCACCCATGCAACGGCCATCAGAACCTATACCTTAAAAGTCGGCAACTGCGCCTGGAAGATGCTGGGCGACATGTACGCGGCAAAATATGACGGAAAGGAAACTACCACGGAAGAAGCGGTCGCCTCCGACTGTGGCGGAAACGGCCTTACCCTGACCCCGCTACTCGGATCGTTAGGAGAAGCGTACTATAAATTGCTGACAATCAGCGAGGTTACAACAGATGCTCTGGATGCTAACAACAACCCAATCTGGGTTGACGAGACTGATCATGAAAAGGGATATAAAAAGATTACCTACCATGAGCTCCGTGCCGGTTCGGCCGCAGCCATTCTCCGTACCCTTCGGGATCTTGACTTCATCCTGCACAAAGTGAAGGACGCCAGCCCGACCAACTGGCAGGAATATGTCGCCCAGAAACTGGCAGACGAGATCCACGATCGGATGGAACTGTACTTCACCGGCGACAAGGACGCCATGTATTACCGTCCGGCGGAAACCATCAAGACCAAACTGGGTCAGTATGTGGACAAGAGCGAGACGTCCGATTGGGCAACCTCCGGCATCGAGACTTATTTCTCCGACAAATATCTCCGGGGCACGAGCACTTCGTTGGACGGACAGGCAGGTTTCCCGATGAATGTCGGTCTGCCCATGGGATCCGCCTACCTGGAAACCGACACCGGCGAGTGGGGAGATTACTGGAAAGCTGGCCGCTTCCTCTTCAAAGAGGACATCCCGGCCTATGCTTTCGGTAGCGAAACTTCCAAATTCAACATCTTCGACTATTGCTATCCTGCCGAACTGATGTACTACGGCAACTCGCCCCTACGTGTCTCCAATTCCATTCATGCGGAGGCAGACTTCCCTGCCAAACTGACAGACTGGAACGATGACTCCAAGTGGCTGCCGCTCAACGATTGGAGCAAGTTCGGTGCCGTCAATTCCAATACCCGCAGCGTCGCGATGGTGGACCAGATCAACTATGGCTCCGCCCTGCTGAAATCAACGGTCGTTTATGGAGAAGACGTCGTTTCTTATTTGGAAGATAACAACAAGGGCCTGCACCCGTCGGAAGATCCGAAACAGATTATCGTCAAAGGAGACGCTGTCACTTCCGGCCTCGTAGTCACGGGCATCGTGATCGGCGGCCAGCCTGCGGCCGTGACCTGGGACTTTACCCGTATGCCGGATTATGTTTCGAACAATCATGGCACACCGGAAGACACAAGCGACGATACAATCGATCCGCCTTCCTATGCTAATGTCACCTTCTCAGACGGGAAATTCAACAACCTCAATTTCACCCAAGACCAGTTCAAAAAGATGATCTACGACAAGGTCGCAGAAACGGACCAGTTCCGCATAGGGGACGCTACTGCAGAGGGAGCAGGAAAGAACGTTGTCTATACGCTCTGCTTCGACAACTACGTAGCTGATGCCGTAGCGGCAGACCAGCCGGATGTTTTCGTTGGCATCGAACTGCGCAATGATACCGGCGAAGACTTCTGGGGCGAGACCAATCTGATCCGCAACGGCGGCACCTTCTACCTGGTCGGCAAACTGAATTTCAAAGCGAAGATGGGCACCGATGCGTACAACCATTTGTTCGACTCCCGGAATCCCAGCAAGTACTACTATCCGCCGTTCAACCCGGCCACGGGCGAAACGGTCAGGGTCCCGCGCGTATTCATGCAGGATTACATGACCCAGGCAACGCTCACGTTGAAAAAGGATTGCCTGAAGCACGCCTACATGTCCGTCCCGGACCTGAAGACCAACCAGGTTTCGCTGGGTGTCTCTGTGGACATTGAATGGGCGACCGGCCTCTCATTCAACGTCGAAATGGGAACGCTCAACTAAACGAACCTCCGATGTCCCTTCTCAGGCATATCCTGTTGACAAGTATCTGCGTCCTCGGGGCGGCAGCCTTCACCGGCTGCCACCTCGTGGACGAGGATATGTCTGAATGCGGCACGGACTTCAACCTCGATTACGAGCTCCAGCTCGTGACCGACATCACCACGGAGCTCTCGACCGAGCTGTCGATGGAGTCCGACCTCGAGATCAGCAGCCTGCTGCAGCAGGATCTGGAAGGAGTTTTTGTCGAATATGCCAGCGACGTGGACCTGTCGTTCTACGACACGGACGGCAGCGGACTTCGGCTCAAGCACATGAGCGAGGTGATGAACGCCTCTCAGACCAGCTATACGCTCTACCTGCCCGTGCGTGAGTACGAGCACTGCGCCGTGGCCAACCTGAAAGACAACGGCGCCGTGACGCTCGTCGGCGACGACAACAGCCACACCGCCCGGCTGGAGCAGCATGCGGTGGACGGGATCGCTCCGGTCCACGGGACAGGCCTGTTCACGGCCCGCCAGGACATCAAGGTACTCTCCGGCATGGACCAGCACTTCGAGGTGCACCTGCACATGGCCAACGCCTCTTCCGTCCTCGTCCTGGACATGTCGGAAGCACCCAACGTGGAGGAGGTGACCGTGCTGGCGGAAGGCTTCGCCACCGGCTTCAACATCGCCGACAGCACCTATGTCTTCGACGGCGCCCAGCGCAACGCCACCCGCGAGATCGACACGGAAGACGCCCTGCGACGCAGCTTCGTCGCCGTGCATTTCCCGAGCCGCGACGCGCCGGAGACCAAGGCAGAGGAAGACACCCAGGACCTCTGGCGCTGGCTCGTCTATGCCCGGATGAAGGACGGCACCACGACCGAAACCGTCCTGCACATGCAGGAGCCCCGGCCGGCCGGCAGCTTCGACATCCTGACCGGTTCGGTCCGCGAAAACGGCGTCATCCAGCCCAGCGACTACCGGGTAGGAGCCAGCGTGACGCTGGATTGGCACGAAGGCATCAGTGCCCCTATAGAATTCTGATCATGAACATGATGCGCCTTCTCATCCCCGGCCTCGCGGCCCTGCTGGTGCTCTCCTTCGGGTGCGCCCGGGAGCCGCTTGCGTCCGGCTCGGCCGGGGATGGGAACGTGCGTGTCTCCCTGGCCCTGTCCGTCGGCGGTTCCCGGCAGGCCGGCACCAAGATGGCGGAAAGCATCACGCAGTATGCGCTCGACCCGAACAGTTTCCGAGGCATCGACCAGGTCTTTATTCTCCCGTTCCGCACGCGAAGCAGCGCCAGCGAGCCCGTGCATGCAGGCGACGCGCTCTGGGACTTCCGCATCGGCTTGCCCCAGATGGGTCTGGACGGCTCTTTCATGAACAACGCCGAAGCCAACAGGGGCTTGATCTACAACAACTACGCGCATCTCTACGACCGCGTCTATCTCCAGCCGGAAACGGACGCCGTGCTGGTTTATGGGAACGCGTCGGACGAGAGCGTGGGCACCGCCGCTCCCGAATCCGTCGAATTCCTGCAGCACAATGGTTCGCTGATCGTTTCGGACCTGGACCAGGCCGCGGACACGGACGACATCCTCTTCTCTCCGGATCCGATCTCCAGCAACGTCTCCTCCTCCGCAAAGTATGCCGCGGTGCAATGGCGAAACAACATGATCGACAAGTATCTGAACAATATCCTGAAGGTCAGCGTTTCTCCGAAAAATAGCGGCAGCATCAAGTACACTTTCAACGATCCGGCCAGCTACAATAATCACCCGGGCATGACCGCCGCCCTGGAGGTATTGACCAACAAGGGCATTTATTTCCCGCTCTCCGCCGGCGCCCTGGGGGACAAACTGACCCAGGTTTATCAGGTGCTCTATCCGCTTGCAACGGACGCCAGCCAGAGCGCCGACTACTATTACGTACCTAAGAACGGTGCGGCGTTTCCCTATGTACACGAACTGGCGAAAGCCGTCATCAAGCTGATCTACGACGACACCAAATCCAGTGACCAGAACACATACACCACCCGGACCACCAAACAAGGCAAATATGTCATCCAGATGAAGGTCAACGGCCCGACCGTTTACGGCCTGCCGGCCGGTATCTTCCCCATCCAGTGGCAGGAGGGCAATAGAACCTTCCGGGTCCTGTACAACATTGATCACTTCTCCGGTCTGGCCTATATCCCCTCCGACGAGATCTGCTATCCGCCCAGCCTCTGGTATTACGGGAACAGTCCGCTCGTCTCGTCCGACGAGGAAGGTATTGAGCAGAAATATACATCCGCCCATACCTGGGAGGATATCCGCAGCCACTACACGGATTCGGGTATCAGCGCGCATGCGACTTCGGCGGTCATCCGGGACCCGATCCAATACGGCGTAGCGCTGATGGAGCTGAAAATCCAGAAACGGACATCAGACATAAAAGACTTTTCCGGGGGCAATGTTGACATCAATAACGAGAAATTTCCCCTGACCGGCATCATTGTCGCCGACCAATATCCCCAGGCTTTCGACTTCACCCCCCTGCCCAGCTCAGACGCCCGCGCCAAGATGTACTACATCTACGACGCCGACGTCAACAACGACAGCGGCAACCCGCGCGCCTGGATCTCCAGAAAAACAGCCAGCGCCACGCTGACGACCCTGGTCCTTCCGACCCGGCCCGGCGCCGACGTTCGCTTCGCCCTGGAGTTCCAAAACAAGACCAACTATTCCACTTACATCGGCGCGGGCGGCTGCCAGATTCCGCCGGGGCAACACTTCTACCTGGCCGGCATCCTCAAGTTCAGCGAGCGCACCGACAATTCCGGGCAGAACCTGGGCAGCGTGTTTGTCCGCGACCACGTCACGGAGGTCAACGTGTCTTTCACGTCCCTCAAGGCGGCCTACGATGTCATCCCCGACCTGACCGAGCCCCAGCTCCAGTTGGGCGTCCAGGCCGAGTTCGGCTGGAATCTGTCCACCCCAACCAACGTCCCCGTCGTCATCCAGTAGCATGAAAGTCCTCGCACGCATATTCCTCCTGCTGACGGTCGCCGCGCTCGCGGCGACGGCCTGCCGACGCACGCTGGACGAGGAACCGCAGCTGGTCATCTGGCTGGACATCGAAGCGCCGGCCGAGACCAAGGGAGGCGAAGGCAACGTCTCCGCCGAAGGCAGCGAGAATTCCATCAAGGACTTGCGCGTCTGGGTATTCCTGCACGAGACCGTGGACGAGGACCATCCGGCCGGAAAACTGCTCGGCTACTTCGCCCTCAGCAATTCGACCGACCCGCTGACCCAATACGAGAACCGTTACCACATAGCACTGGACCGCTCCGTCGCTCAGGCCAAGCCCAAAGTGGACATCTACGTGATCGGCAACCCCAAGTCGGTCGGGCAAGACGGTTTGAGCGAGAACTCCACCCCCGGCACGCTCGACGGTCTGACCATGAGCGGCACCCGCTTTGGTGTAGGTACGAACGGAAAGCCGGTCAGCACGGCGGTCCCCTCCGACGGGCTGCCCTACACCGGCGTGGCCAAAGGTCTCTCGATGACTGGCTCCTACCCGGTGATGCGCGTGGATGTGGTGAAGGTCCGCAAGGCCGTGTCCAAGTTCCGCTTTGTCTTCTGCCAGCTCCGGGATGAGGTCGGCCCGATGATCAAGGACCTGACTATTACAGGCCTGACACTTAACGGGGAGAACATCTCAGATAAAGAGTACCTGTTCAACGACTCCGTCAACCCGTACAAACTGAGCGGGTACCGTACTTCCCCCATCAACTTCGATCCGCCCACCAGCGTGCGTCGCTATACCGCGCCGGAAGAATACGCATTCAATCCTCCAACCGATCCTGATGAGCGCGAAGCCTACGCCCGGCAGTACGAGACCTTGATCAACGACGGCATCAACACCAAGAAAGTGCTCACCGAGGCGGGCCGCTGCTACCTTCGCGAGACCGACAAGCAGCTCTCCGGTACGGTCAGTTACAGCTACCAGGTCGGCGACGCCACCGTCAATGCCAGTGCGGACTTCTCGATGCGCGCCCCCGGCGATTTCGTCCGCGGACGCAGCTGGATCGTGTATGTCTATTTCCTGCGCGATGCCATGCAATTCTCCGTGTCCTGGACCGGCTGGGAGAACGGGAACGAGTGGAGTTTAACCCCGATAGATCCGATGAGGCCCTCATGATGCGTTGGAACCTGTCATACCGCTTCGGCCTGCTGGCCATCCTGCTGCTCATCGCCCTGACGGGCTGTGAGCGGATGGACCGTCCCGAATCCGAAGAGGGAGCCATCCTCTTCAGCGCCGGCATGGTCGGAGGATCTTCCGCTTCGGTCAAGAGCGTGGCCGTCGACCATAGCTATCCCAGCCATGAGTCCGATTTCATCAAGGTGGGAAACAGCGTCTCCGTGTACGGGTCCTGGACCTCTCCCACCGGCGCCACGACCGATATTTTCCGCGGCGTGGAGTTGACCTGCGAGGAAACGGATAGCGAATTGGAGCCGTTCCGCTGGACCTACTCCCCCCTCCGCTACTGGCGCTCCGAGGGCTCTTATAACTTCGGCTCCGTCTATCCGACCAACGCCCGTGTCGAATACGGCACCAGCGGCGGCAAACTGGTCGCTACCTACTCCATGCTCGCCGACGACTACGACCTAATGGTCGCGTCCACCAAACGGGACATGTCCGCTAACGGCAGCACCGCCAAGGTTCCGCTGGTCTTCCACCACGCCTGCGCGGCCGTCCGCTTCCTGTTCCGCAAGGCGGAAGGGAGCGAGGTGGACTACTTCGTGGACAGTTTCGAGCTGCAGAACCTCAGTGCCGTGGGCCGGCTCGTTGCCAACTGGGTGGTCACGAACAACCCGCAGCCCGGCGACGAAGAATATCAGATCAACTGGACCCCCGCCGAGGCCAGGTCCTCCGGCATCTACGCCTGGCAGGCAGCCGACCAGAGCCAATGGATCGAGGTGCCCACCGACTATGTGACCAACCCGGAGACGCCTACGGAGATCGAGCAGTGGCATTTCGTCATCCCGCAGCAGCTGCTGGGGGACGGCCAGACCCACCCGGCCCTGCGTTTCTCCATCCACGTGGGCAACGACGTGACACCCGTCTATACCAAGCTGCTCCTTCCGGAAGAAGAAGAGAACCCGATCACCCATGACATGGTTCCCATCCACTGGGAGCCGGGCAAATTATATACTTACAAAGTTCAGATCCAGCCCAGTAAGGCCTACATCGAAGTCGAGGTCCAGCCTTGGGACGAGTATTATCTGGGCGTAGATGACATATCCTTCTGATCATGAGACGCTTCGCGCATATCCTCCCCTTCCTGCTGCTGGCAGCCCTGCTGTCGGCAGGAGCCTGCCGCCGCCTGCCCGGCGTCGGGGACGAGGAGGAATACGGCACGCTGACGCTCCAGATCGGCACGGGCGTAGAGGCCGCCTGGACCAAGGCCGACCCCGACCCCAAAAAAGACGGAGACGTCTTCCACAACATCCTCGTGATCGTGGCGGAGAAGGACGGGACGGTGGTTGACAAGGTGTATAAGGAATATCCCTGTACGGGAAGCGACGTTCCACCCAACCAGGAGCCAAAGGACGTCGAGTCCACGGACAGCGACTGGATCTACTTCATCAATCTGAAAGTGGGTTATTACCAGGTATACGCCTACGCCAACATCGACGAACCGGAATGGCAGATCGACGGCCAGAGCGTCGAAAGTATTGAGAAGAACCTCATCGAATCCGGCCATCTGGATTCCAACCGCCAGTTCACCACGCTGAGCGGATCCGACGCACCTGTCTCCCCCCTCCACTGCATGCTGCTGACCGGCCATGACGAGCTCTACGTGGGCGTGGACCCCTACATCGGCCGGATCGACCTGGTCCGTCCGGTGGTCAAGTTCGAGGTGATACTGGACAACCATACGCCCTTCCACCTCCAGCTCACGGACCTGCATTTCAACAACTTCAACGCCTCGAGCAGCTACCTGCTCGGCCGGAAGGATGCCGACGGCGATCCCGTCATCCCGGAGAACAACAACTACCGCCCGCTGCCGGCCTTCGACGGACCGTCCAACGTGCCGTCCAACACCCAGAAGACGGTCTATAGCCAGTTCCTTTATGAAAATTGCCTCGGGCAGGACTACCGCATGTTCGCCACGGTCCAGTTCGCAGATGAGAACGGCCGCATTATCAACAACGAATCCGGAGCCCCGCTGGTGGACAGCGAGGACAGCACCAAGCCCTTGTCCAAGACCATGACCAGCGCCAGCGTGCGTCACGTCCCATTCGAAGATATCCGGGACCTGCCGCGCGGCGGCTCCATGAACGTGCTGGTGGCCACGCCGAATACGGGCAACGGAGGATTCCTCGGCTACATGCAGACGAGCAAGGAGCAGCGACTTGTGTTTTCTTCCGCCACGTACAACTTTGAGGAAAGTTTCCGCAGCAAGGCGGAGGCATTGCTGGTCGACAAAGAGGTCAGCACCTATTACCAACTCAAGCTCACCAAGGAAAGCGACACCGACAAATACCACCTCTACCGGGACACCCGGGATCTGTTCTCCCTGGTCAGCGGCGCCACGGTCAACGGCCTGTTCCTGGCAGAGGGTTTCATCCCCACCGAGTACCCGATCTCTCAGGAGTTTACAGGTTCTCTGTGCCGCTTCACCCAGACGAACGCGAGCAACGCCAACTCCCTGTTCTATAACAATCTTCAGCTGAAACTGGACAAAAACGCCAACTACGGCAACCGCATGTGGACCTTTTATGAGATCCACCCCGAGGGCACGGTGCTCAAGCTTATCGACCGGGAATCTTCCCGCGTCTCCACGCTCACCCGCATGGTCCGCGGCCAGAAGCTCACGGCCGTGATGAACGTGTACTTCGAGTCCGAGACCGGCGAGTTCACCTTCTCCCTGGACAACACCTACTGGGAGGATGGCCATCATCCTAAATACACTTTCGAATGAGACAGTTCTTCCGCATATTCCTCCTGTTGGCCTGCTGCCTGGCCGTTCCCGCCTCCTGCGTCAAGGAGAACTGGGGCGCAGGCGTGCCAGAAGGCGAGCCCGCCGAGCTGGTCTTCGACTTCAACGCGCCGGAGCAGGTGCTGGTTTCGACCAAGTCCACCCTCCGCCCCCAGCAGGAGAGCACGATCTACAACCTGTACGTGTTCATCTTCGATGAGGATAAAAACAAGATTTACGGCAAGTATTTCGATGCTACCAGCATGGGCGCCTCGCAGAGCTCAGACTACTGGGTCGTGGAGAATTACAAGAAGAACACCACTTCGGGCGAATACGAGACGAAGGGCAGCGTCCACATCAAGACCATCGCCCGGAACAACTGCACCATCGTGGCCATCTGCAACATCGACGCGGAGATGGTGAACATCTCGCCGGAGCAGCTGGGCACGGTCCAGAACTACAATGACCTGTACAGCAAGAAGGCGACGCTGAACCAGCTGATCGTGTCGCGAAGCGGCTATTTCCCGATGACCGGCGAGGTCAGGGGATATAATATCGGCGGGGAGTACGCGAACAAACCGAATCTCGTCCTGCATCGCCTCGACGCCAAGATCAAGTTCAACGTACGCGTGGCGGCCGGCAGCGAAATTGCTGATTTCACACCGCACAAGTGGCAGGTAGTCAACCTGCCCAAGAGCGCGTGGATTCTGGAGCGAGGCCCCTACACGGCAGATTCCAACGGCAACCCGACCTACTCGCAGGGCAGTTTGGACGACGCCACCGGGGATGCCGCCAGCGACTATTTCAACCTGCCCGAGAGCAATTTCGAGACCCAGGCGCTGACTACGGACGCGAACGGACAACCGGAGTATTACTACGGGAAGCCCACGACCCGCATCATCAGCCACGGTTTCTCCTTCTATATGATGGAGAACCGCAAGGCGCCCAAGGCCACCCCGGCGGAGGGCTGGGACTATACACACCGCGACAAGCAGGACAAGCTCAACCCGACCACCTCCGACGACGGCCTGAGCTCTTCCGTCACCAACGGCGACTTCACCTACGCCCCGGAGCGCGGCACCTATGTCATCATCACCGGCCAGGTGACGATGGCCGACGAAAAGAAGCCCAGCGGCGAGGCGGCGACCCTGAGCGCCAATGTGCAGTATGTCGTCCACCTGGGCGATTTCTCGAACGGGCGTTTCAGCGACTTCAACATTTTCCGCAACCACACCTACACCTATGATATTTCCATCATGAGCGTCAACAAGATCAAGGTGGAAGTCAACAATAACAACGACGATGATCCGACGAACAATCTGGACGAGCCGGAACCGGCAGCGTCCGGACAGGTGACGATCGCGATGGAGGAGGTCTTCCCCTGCGACGCCCATTATTCTTCGCACATCATCAAGTTCCACGCGAACTTCATCGATCCCGACCAGGTGACCTGGCGGGTGCAGACGCCCTTCAATCCCTCGGGTGCGGAACCGGAGGTGACGGTAGATGCCCAGGGCGTGGTGAAGGACAATACCGCGGGCATCGACTTCGAGTGGGTGGAGTTCCGCGTCAATTGGGCGGAAGATGAAGAAGAGGCGAACGGCGGACATTTCTACGACAACAAGCGAGCGCTCTACAAACCCATGGAGGGCAAGTCGGGCGCCGACGGCAAGACCCTGAATATCAGCGGTCTGGTCGATTACCTCAAAACCCAGACACGTCGCTGGAAGAGCTCCGACCCCGAAGTGAAAGCCACCAGCGACTTCGCTCACGCGCCCACCGATGCCGACGGGCCTTACATCCCCGTGACGGCCTTCGTGAACGAGTATTATTACGAAGTCAACCCGATCACGAAGAACTACGAACCGGATCTCTGGAAACGGTTCGTCAACCAAGACATCCGCTACATGTACATTCTCTCGGATTCGAAGCGCTCCGCCGACGGGGAGAGCGAAATCATCGGTTCTTCTTTCACCATCCAGCAGAAATCCATCCAGACCATCTACAACATTTCCCACCCGGATCTGGTGTCCGCGTGGGGTTGCGAGCACGAGGATGACGAAGAGGAGGCCCAGACGCACAAATACTGGTCGACGGAGGCCAACGCTAACCGGGGCAACAACAGCCTCACCAACGGCCGCACCAACTCGCTTAAGGAGTGGGAGCTGCTCAGCCCGGACGGCAAGACTTCCTACATGGGCAAGCCGAATCTGGAGGTGGACTACTGGGCCCGGTACATGGATCTGGAATCGGATAACACCACCCCGCAGATGCTCCCGGCGTATCGATACCTGCGCTACAGTTGCATGTCCCGCAACCGCGACAACAACGGTAACGGCATCATCGATGAGGACGAAGTGCGCTGGTACATGGGGGCCACCAACCAGCTGATCGGCCTCTTCATGGGTGACTATGGCCTCGAAGGGGACGCCCGCCTCTACCAACGGACACGGCAGCAGCAGGAAAGCCTCAACAAATACGACTGGCGCCAGCACGTGCTCGCCAGCACCTGCAACGGCAGCAACAGCAACAAAGAGCCGCGCGTCATCTGGGCCGAGCAGTGCCTGACCGGCTCCGTCATGAGCATGAGTTACAGCTACGCCGGCGGCATGGACCGCTTCGGCACGCGCTGCCTGCGAAATCTGGGCGCCTATACCAAGTCCGACGGCACGGTGGAAGACATCACCTTCGCCCCCGTCGTGCCGCCCTCCGGGCAGACCGCGGTGGAACCGGACAATTATATCCATGTCACCCGTATCCGCGACGGTGTCCGGGATTATACGGGCAGCTACGATGCCAATGTCTATTATGAGTTCGACTGCACGCGCCTGAACGAGAAATCACTGCGCTACTACACCAACCGCGAGCTGGTGATGCACGACGAGCACGGCGAGCAGGCCTGTCTGTACAAGAAGTTCCAGGCAGCGCCGGTCAAGGACGCTCCGGTCATCGACCCCGCAATTTCCTGTAACAAGATGAATGATAATATCGACGCGCACATCGACGCAAATCCGTATTGTCCGCCGGGCTACCGCCTCTGCAACATCCGCGAGGCCTCGGTCCTGCGCGATTTCATCCCGGCGTCCGACAACAAATTCCTCGTCAACTACAACTTCACCCGCACCTATTGGTCTTTCGGCGTGCTCGGGGATCTTTTCAACAAGGGCCGCACCGGCAACAACATGTCCATCGCCTACGCCTTCAGCACCAATACCACAAAGGTGATGATCGCAGAGAAAGACAACCAGAAAACCAGCTCCGTCCGCTGCGTCAAGGATATCAAGGACTAACCTATTACCCCATTACGCGACAGGGCCCGACCTTCCGGCCGGGCCCTGGCGCATATTTCACCTCACCCCTACCTCAGCGCATTGATCTGCTCCTCGGAAAGATTTGTAGCCTGCGCGATCATCGTCCGCTCGAGCCCCATCTTCAGCATCCGCCGGGCAGTCTCGAGAGCCTGCTGCTCCCGGCCTTCTTCTCTGCCTTCCTCCCGACCGTGCTTCTCGGCGTATCGGATCTGGTTGCGTATGTCTCGTTCCGTGGTCATGGTAAAACATTAAAGTGCCTGCACTTCTTCAGCAGTAAGCCCAAGAGCCTTCGCAATAGTATCGATGTCAACGCCAAGAGATTTGAGACTCCGGGCACTCTCCATTCTCTGTTCAGCCTTACCTTCCTCTCGGCCTTCCTCCCGGCCTTCCTCTCGACCTTCCTCTCGACCTTCCTCTCGGCCGTGCTTCTCGGCATATCGGATCTGGTTTCGGATGTCTCGTTCTGTGGTCATGGCGTATTCGTATTTGATCTTGTCCTCGGGAGCAAATGTAGCAATATTTGCCGTTTCAAACAATAAATCAAAGATTTCCTGTCGCAGTTCCGCCGGACGTTCCTCCA
>Ga0310786_10007739_pt1 | contig 13939 bp, 8 predicted proteins | sample AusTroGonzalo_MG_FD_203881 | JGI IMG/M metagenome (GOLD analysis project Ga0310786, IMG submission 203881) | Bovine rumen microbial communities from tropical cattle in Woodstock, Queensland, Australia - Gonzalo_03 (v2) (version 2) | ecosystem: Host-associated > Mammals > Digestive system >... | reverse complement strand
CCTAAGCGAGTTGGAAGAACTGGACGCGCAGCTGCGTCAGGAAGATGCTGTCTATCGCGCCTCGGTGCTGCGTCTGCAACCGAGCCTCAACCTCCTCAAAGCCAAGACAGACCGCCCTACAATGAGCGATATAGAAGCATGTCTACTGCTGCTCTACCAGATTATGCTGCTGCGCCTGCAGAAACGTGAGATAACACCTCAGACTGCCGATGTACAGCAACGCGCGACGCGCCTGCTACAATTTCTAAGCAAGACCTATTATGACAACCAAACAACGGTTTGAACATATCTTGGCCTGGTTCGCCGAGAACATGCCGGTGGCGGAGAGCGAACTCCACTTCCTTAATCCCTTTCAGTGCCTTGTAGCAGTCATGCTCTCTGCGCAATGCACCGACAAGCGGGTGAATATGGTCACGCCGGCATTGTTTGCCGCCTACCCTACGCCCGAAGCACTGGCAGCCGCTACTAGCGACGAGGTGTTCGAATATGTCAAGAGCGTCAGTTATCCGCGTTCCAAGGCAGAGCATCTGGTACAGATGGCGCAGCGTCTGGTAGAGGTGTATCATGGTCAGGTGCCTGATAACATCGATGACCTGCAGACCCTGCAAGGTGTAGGACGCAAGACCGCGAATGTGGTGTGTGCGGTGATTTGGAGCCAGCCGACGATGGCGGTCGATACCCATATCTTCCGTGTGAGCGAACGCCTCGGTCTGACCACCAACAGCAAGAACCCGCTGCAAACCGAGAAAGCCCTGGTCAAATACATTCCTTCAGACGTCATTCCAAAAGCCCACCACTGGCTCCTGCTCCATGGGCGCTATGTATGCCAAGCCCGCAAACCGCAATGTGAACAATGCGGATTGCAGGCTTATTGTCGCTATTTCCAGAATAAATAACCTTCAACCGGTTTACATCCGCTCGCGGAATTCCGACGGAGTGCATCCTTTGGATTGGCGGAAGAGACGGTTGAAATGGCTCAGTGTGTTGAATCCGCACGAGTAACCGATTTCGGCAACCGAATGCTTGGTATTCAGCAGCATGCGTGCCGCTATTCCCAGGCGATAGTCGATGATGTAGCGGTTTGGCGTGCGGCCGGTCTTGCTGCGGAAGAACCGTGAGAAAGAGTCCACGTTCATGCAAACCATGTCCGCCAACTCCTGCAGGCCGATAGTATGCATGTAGTTCGCCGCAATATATTCCTTTGTTTTCCGGATACGTTCATCTTCGTTCTCTTCCCGCGCATCGATAAACGAGGAAGAGGACAACTCTTTTGCGTCTTCTACCAGCGACAGGCGGTATAGCAGGTTGAACAACCGCACGACGGACGCAAAACTCTCATTGCTATGTGCCAGATTGATAATATCTTCGCGTAGAATCCGGATGACCGATTCGGGAAAAGCCAGGCCTCGCTGCGCACGCACCATCATTCGGTGGATGCTGACGAACGCGCGCTTATCCATCAGCGGACTGAAGAAAAGGTCGGGGTCTATGTGTATCGTTATCTCGTATATGTCGTGCTGCGGACAGGTGCCTTGTTCCCACACGTGTACCAGCTTGCCGCTGGTCATTAGTACCAAATCAAGATTGCCGATAGTCTCATGACTATCGCCGATGGTACGTGTGGCACCTGCTGCATTCTCTACGAAATTCAGTTCATATACCTCATGGCAGTGCGCCGGGTACTCGAAAAAGGTCTTGTGCCGCTCGCCTACGTAAAAGATGTCCAACGGCTCCAAACGGGTGATTTCGGTGAATGATTCACGCATAATTATCAATTTTGCGGCAAAGATACTACATTTTTTTCATATTTGCAAACTCTATTTTACAATTTTAACATAATACGCTTAATTTCGGTCGGAATAGTATTAGTTCAGGTCAAAAAAAAGCAGTAATTTTGCAGCGTAATTTGCATTAATGCCATGAAACAGGAACAATACGGACATTTTGACGACGCGAAGCGCGAGTATGTCATCACCAATCCCAAGACCCCTTTCCCTTGGATCAACTATCTCGGTAACGAAGACTTTTTCGGTCTGATCAGCAACACCGGAGGCGGATACAATTTCTACAAGGACGCCAAGTTCCGCCGTATCACCCGCTACCGCTACAACAGCGTGCCGATGGATAGCGCCGGTCGTTATTTCTATCTCAAGGACGGCGACACCGTCTGGAACCCGGGCTGGAAACCCTGCAAGACTGCTTTGGACAGCTATGAGTGCCGCCACGGCCTCAACTACACCCGTATCACCGGCGTGAAGAACGGCGTACGCGCGAGTGTGCTTCATTTCGTGCCGCTGGGCGTGAAGGCGGAGATCCAGCGTCTCACTTTGACCAACGAGTCGAACGAGCCCAAGCAACTTAAACTCTTCTCTTACACAGAATGGTGTCTTTGGAACGCCGCAACGGACGGCGAGAACTTCCAGCGCAATCTCTCTACGGGCGAAGTGGAGATTGAGCGTGCAGCAGGTTTCACCGCCATGTACCATAAGACGGAGTACAAGGAACGCCGCAACCACTACGCCTATTATAGCGTCAACTGCCCGGTTGACGGCTACGATACGGACCGCGAGTCGTTCGTAGGTCTGTACAACGAACTGAGTGGACCGCAGGCAGTGCTGGACGGCAAGGCTACCGACAGCCTCGCACACGGCTGGAGTCCGATAGCGAGCCATTTCTTGGAAGTGGAACTGAAAGCCGGCGAGAGCCGCGACTTCATTTTCGTGCTCGGCTATGAGGAAAACGCCGAAGATGCCAAGTTTGAGGCTGCGAAGTCCGATAACCTCATTACCTCGTTGGGCGAGAAAGACCATCACGTTATTAATAAGGTACGCGCGCACGAGGTGATCCGCCGTTTCGCTACCGTCGAGGCGGTAGAGGCTGCGTTCGCGGAACTGAACGCCCTGTGGGATGAACTGCTCAGCAAGTATCACTTGGAGAGCGGCGACGAGCGCCTGAACAGGATGGTGAATATATGGAACCAGTACCAGTGTATGATCACGTTCTGCATGAGCCGTTCGGCATCGTTCTTCGAGAGCGGTGTGGGACGCGGAATGGGTTTCCGTGATTCCAACCAGGACCTTGTGGGCTTCGTTCACCAGATTCCTTCCCGCGCCCGTCAGCGTATCATTGACATTGCATCCACCCAGTTCCCGGACGGTGGCTGCTACCACCAGTACCAGCCCCTCACCAAGCGCGGCAACAATGATATTGGCGGCGGCTTCAACGACGACCCGATGTGGCTTATCTTCGGCACCACGGCGTATATCCGCGAGACCGGCGATTTCTCTATTCTGGACGAGCAAGTGCCTTGGGACAACGAGCCGGGCAGCGAAGTGAGCCTGCAGGAGCACCTGCGTATCAGTTTCGACCACGTGGTGAACAACCTCGGCCCTCACGGACTGCCGCTCATCGGTCGTGCCGACTGGAACGACTGTCTGAACCTCAACTGCTTCTCGATGGACCCGAACGAGTCGTTCCAGACGACGGGCAACAAGACCGAAGGCAGCAAGGCGGAGAGTCTGATGATTGCCGGTCTGTTCGTCTATTGCGGTCGGCAGTACGTAGAGCTGTGCCGCTTACGCGGACTCAACGACGAGGCGAAGCGTGCGGAAGGACACATTGAGGCGATGTGCAAGGCGGTGGAGCAGTTCGGATGGGATGGCGAGTGGTACCTGCGCGCCTATGACTACTATGGCAACAAGGTCGGTTCGCATGAGAACGAAGAAGGTCAGATCTTCATTGAGAGCCAGGGATGGTGCGGTATGGCGCGTATCGGCGCGGAGCAAGGGATGCCCGAAAAAGCGTTGGATAGCTCTGCACGCCTGCTTGACAGCGAACACGGTATGGTGCTCAACTATCCGGCGTACACCACCTATCATATTGAGTTGGGCGAGCAGAGTACGTATCCGGCGGGCTACAAGGAGAACGGCGGTATCTTCTGCCACAACAACCCCTGGGTAATCATAGCCCAGACCGAAGCCGGTCGCGGCAACGACGCCTGGACGCTGTATAAGAAAATCGCTCCGGCATGGATTCAGGACCAGGACCTTCACAAGGTGGAGCCCTACGTCTATTGCCAGATGGTAGCCGGCAAGGAGGCTGCCAAGCCCGGCGAGGGCAAGAACAGCTGGCTGACCGGCACCGCGGCGTGGAACTGGCTCACCATTAGCCAGCATATCCTCGGTATCCGTCCTACCTATCAGGGACTGATGGTCAACCCGTGTATCCCGACAGACCTCAAAGAGTACCGCGTCATTCGCAAATGGCGTGATGCCGAGTATGTCATTACGGTCAAGAACCCCTACGGCAAGCAGCGTCCGGACCAGCCTGTCGTACTGCCGTACGAGCCGGGTAGACACGAAGTGGAAGTAGTTCTCTGATTCGGGATTACGAGATAACGAGATCACGGAATCGCGACAACAATTTAAAATACAATACTATGAAGAAACTATCTGTTCTATTGATTTCGCTTCTGGTCGTATTGTCGGCCTGCGAGGCGCAAGAGAAGAAACAACGTCCGATGGACAATGAGGCCATTCAGTTCGCCATGAAGATGGGTATCGGATGGAACCTCGGCAACCAGATGGATGCGCATTACGACGGTTGTTCGTACGAAGAGGGTTGGGGCAACAAAGCCGCTACCCAGCAGACGTTCAACGGCGTGGCGAAAGCCGGTTTTAGGTCGGTGCGTATTCCTGTCACATGGTTCGGCCATATTGGTCCGGCTCCTACCTACACCATTGAGCGCGCGTGGCTCGACCGCGTGGCTGAACTCGTGGAAATGGCGCACAAGGCCGGTCTGATTGCGATTGTCAATATCCACCACGACGGTTACGGTGCAGCCGACACGCCCAGCAAAGGCTCGCATTGGCTTGACCTGCCGGGTGCAGCGGCCGACCCTGAGAAGAACCAGCGTATCAAACAGCAGCTCACGATGGTGTGGCTGCAGATCGCACAGCGCTTCGTGAACGCAGGCGACTATCTGGTATTCGAGACCCTCAACGAGATCCAGGACGGCGGATGGGGCGGTGGCGCCAACCGTACCGACGGAGGTGCGCAATACCGCACGCTCAACGAGTGGAACCAGGTGTGCGTCAATGCGATACGTGCTGCAGGAGGCATGAACGAGACCCGTTTTATCGGTGTGCCGGGTTATGTCACCAACCCCGACCTGACGGTGGAACACCTGGTGCTGCCGGAAGATGTGGTGGCTGACAGGCTGATGGTAGCCGTACACAGCTACGACCCGTGGGACTATGCCGGTTCGGCACAGTATCAGGAGTGGGGACACACCGGCGTGGACGTAGTGCCCGGTTCGGATGAGAATGTGTACGTGGGCATGCTCAACCGCCTGTTCAATATGTATGTGCGCCGCGGTATCCCCGTTTATTTCGGCGAGTTCGGTGCAGTACGTCGTGCCTCGGCGGCGGACGAGGAGTTCCGCCTCTACTATTTCCGTTATGTATGCAAGGCCATGCGTGACCGTCGTATCCCTGCTCTCTACTGGGACAACGGCAACAGTAAGGCCGGCAACGACGGCTTCGGCGTGATCAACCACCAGACGGGTAAGTATATCGGCAACGGCGAACAGGCCGTTCGCGCGATGGTGGACTCGTGGGAGAACAACGACCCGAACTACACCCTCCAGTCGGTGTATGACTCGGCTCCTAAGTCCAACCGCAAGCAACCGGAACCCAAAGACAACACAAATACCAATCATTATTAATCAATTAACAAACAATCATGAAAATCCTTTTCAGAAATGTGTTATGCGTGGCGATGCTCGTGTTGGGCTCCGGTCTCGCATATGCGCAGAACATTGTGACGGGTACGGTCGAGGATGCGGACGGTCCGCTGATCGGCGCCAGTGTGCTCGTTCAAGGGACTACCCGCGGTACCATTACTGACTTTGACGGAAATTTCTCCATTGAAGCGAACGTGGGTGATAAACTTGAGTTTTCGTACATGGGTTACAGTGCTCAGACGATCGAAGTGACGGGCGAGCCTATTCATGTGACGATGTCGGAAGACACGGAGGTCCTCTCCGAAGTCGTAGTGACGGCTATGGGTATCAAGCGTGACCGCAAGGCCCTCGGTTATGAGGTAGGCGAGGTCAAGGGCGAAGAACTCACCAAGGCCAAGGAGACCAACGTGGCCAATTCCCTCGCCGGTCGTGTAGCCGGTCTGGTGGTTGAAGGTACCGCCGGTGGTGCTTCCGGTTCTACCCGCGTCATGCTGCGTGGTACTACCGAGATGACCGGCAACAACCAGCCTCTCTATGTGATCGACGGTGTGCCGATGGACAACACCAATTTCGGTTCCGCAGGTACCGAAGGCGGTTATGACCTCGGTGACGGTATCTCTGCTGTCAACCCGGATGACATTGAGTCGATGTCTGTCCTCAAAGGTCCGGCAGCCGCGGCTCTCTATGGTAGCCGTGCCAGCCATGGTGTGATCCTCATTACCACCAAGAAAGCCAACACAGGCGATTCCAAATGGAGCGTGGAGTACAACGGAACCCTTACGTTCGACAGCCAGTCGAGCCAATGGGACAACGTACAACAGGTGTATGGTATGGGTTCGGAAGGCCAGTACAACGTGGATGCTGTCAGCAACACCAACAAGTCCTGGGGTCCGAAGGCTGACGAAGGTCTCGTGCTTCGTTATTTCGACGGTCAGGAGCATCCGTTCCAAATCATTCCGAACAACACCGCTAACTTCTTCCAGCTCGGTTTGACGGCCAACAACACCGCCGTTATCTCGATGAACACCGGCAAGACCGGTCTGCGTTTCTCCTATTCGGACATGCGCAACCGCGACATTCTGCCGAACTCCAACATGAGCCGTAACACCCTGACCCTGCGTGCCAACACTTCGCTCGGTCCGGTGGACCTCGACTTCAACGTCAACTTCACCCACGAGGACGTGAAGAACCGTCCGGCATTGGGTGACGACAAGTCCAACGTAGGTAAGAACCTAATGACCCTGGCTACCACATACGACCAGAACTGGCTCAAGAACTATCAGGACGAGAACGGCGAGTACCAGAACTGGAACGGAATGGACCCGTACAACGTGAACCCCTATTGGGATATCAACAAGAACAAGAACCAGTCCTACAAGAACCTGCTTCGCATGAACGGAAAGATCGTGTACAACATTATTCCGCAGTTGAAGATTCAGGCTACCGTAGGTGCGGAAGTCAACCGCTTTGATTTCTCGGACTTCAAGTATCCTACCACTCCTGGTTTTGAGTCCGGCCGTTTGCAGAACAGCTATTTCAACAACCGCATGATCAACGCCGAGTTCCTCGGTATCTATACTGACACATGGGGTGATTTCGACTTCACGGCTACTGCAGGTGCCAACGTCTATGACGTACACAACAAGACCGTCGTGAACACAGGTACCGATATGGGTATCCGCGAAGTGGTGGCAATGTCCAGCTTTGAGGAGCAGTCCGTAGAAGAGAGCTCCTACAACAAGCGTATCGTTTCGGTGTTCGGTTCGGCTAACCTCGGATGGCGTCATATGCTCTATCTGGACGCTACCGTTCGTGGTGACAAGTCCTCGACCCTCGCCAGCGGCAAGAACCTCTATGTCTATCCGTCTGTCAGCGGTTCGTGGGTATTCTCCGAGCTTATCAAGTCCAACCGCAAGGTGCTGCCTTACGGTAAGTTGCGTTTGAGCTGGGCGGAGGTAGGTAGCGATACCGACCCCTATCAGCTGGCTCTCCGTTATACCAAGTCGCAGTTCGGCTATTCGGGCTACACCATTGGTTATGTATATGGCAATACCGTTCCTAACGCAGACCTGAAGCCGACCCGCACGCAATCATGGGAGACCGGTTTTGAGACCAAGTGGGCGAACAACCGCGTCAGCCTCGACTTCACGTTCTATCACCAGGTGTCGCGCGACCAGATTATCGGTATGGCCGTATCGCCGACCAGCGGCTACGACTACCGCATGATCAACGCCGGTGCTATTCTCAACCAAGGTTTCGAAATCACCTTCGGTGCACGCCTCGTGCAAACCAAGGACTTCAGCTGGGATTTGAATATCAACTGGTCGAAGAACAACAACAAGGTGTTGAAACTGACCGAAGGAACCACCGAACTCGAATTGGCGAAAGCCACCTGGTGTAATGTCTATGTTTCCGCTCGCGAGGGCGAGAACTACGGCGCTATCTGCGGTCCTGCCTTGCTGCGCAACGCAGAAGGACGCGTGATCGTGGATGCTTCTACCGGTTTCCCAAAATATACTTCGGAGAACAAGGTATTGGGTAACGCCCAGTGGGATTGGACCGGCGGTCTGAGCACCACGCTGCGTTGGCGTATGCTCACCCTCCACGCTCTGTTCGACGTCAAGGTGGGTGCTGATATCTTCTCGATGTCCGAGCGTTCGGCATACGAGACCGGTAAGGCCAAGGAGACCCTCGTAGGTCGTGCCGAGTGGTACGCTTCCGAAGAGGCCCGTAAGGCAGCCGGTATCACCAGTCTGGACGAGTGGCGTGCCGTTGGCGGCGACAAGGTAGGCGGTTATCTCGTGAACGGTGTGATCGACAATGGTGACGGCACTTATCGCGAGAACGATATCTATATCAACCCCGAGAAATACTGGTATGAGGTTTCGCGTAACTCGCCTGAGCTCTTTATCTATGACAACTCGTATATCAAGTGCCGCGAGCTCACCCTCAGCCTTGATTTCCCGAGAGAGTGGCTCGACAAGAAAGGTATCGTGAAGCATGTAGGTATCAGCTTCGTGGCTCGTAACCCGTTTATTATCTGGAAGAATATCAAGGATATCGACCCCGATGCACAGTACAACACCTCCGGTTTCGGTCTTGAGTACGGTTCGCTCCCGAGCCGTCGCAGCTACGGTCTGAATTTCAATATTAAGTTCTAACCCTTGCAAAGTGAAAAGTGAAAATCGAAAATTGAAAGGAGACACATTATGAAAAAGTTATTTTATATAGCGCTCTGCGCAATCTTCTTCGCTTCTTGCTCTGACAAGGTTTACGAGGAGATCAACACCGACCCCACCAAAGCATCGCAGGTGAACGCCGCTTCGCAGCTCAGCTACGCGGAATTGCAGATATTTGGTGATATGAACTATGTGGACGTTCATCGTCTCTATACCTATGCGTTCACGCAGCACCTGATGGGCTGCTGGAACACCACCAACTACGGCGGTCAGCATCGTACGGATGACAACGAGATGTCTCGTCCTTGGAACAACCTCTATCCGGCTGCCATTCGCAACCTTACGGACGCAATCGCTCAGACCAAGGATGTTCCCGAGCAGGTGAACGTATATGCAGCCTTGCGTATCTTCCGTGTCTATGTAGGTTCGCTGCTGACGGATGTCTATGGCGACGTGCCTTTCAGCGAGGCAGGTCTGCTCTATATCTCCGGAAACAGCAGTCCCAAATATGACACTCAGGAATCGCTCTACACCTATTTCTTTCAGGAGTTGAAGGACGCGGCTGCGCTCTTTGATATCAATGCCAACTCCATTACGAGCGACCCGTTGTTCAATGGTGATATCAGTAAGTGGAAAACGTTTGCCAACTCGCTCCGTCTGCGTTACGCGATGCGTATCTCGGATGTGAAGCCGGAATTGGCAAAGCAGGAATTCGCAGCGGCCATCGCTGATGGCGTGATGAATAGCGCTTCCGACGATGCCTGCGTGAATCATATGAACGTAAGTTATAGTTTCGGCCAGGATTCCTACAAGGATTTCCGCGGTAACGCGATGGCGAAGTATTTCTTCGGAAACGACCCGGCCAACAACCCGACCTATATCTGCCAGACGTTCTGGGAGCAGCTCTACAACAACCACGACCCGCGTACCACGCGTCTCTTCCGCTTCTATATCGACGATTATATGTCCCTCTCTACGGGTGACGGTCGTATTGATATGACCGAGGCTGTCATTGCTACGCAGGAGGCTTATCCCGAGACCAAAATTATCTCGATGATTGCTCCGGGCGATTTCTCGTGGGATGATTGGCCCTCCTATACGGATCTTCCGGGCAGCCTGTTGGCACAGCGAGTGGCTGAGGTGCAATCCGCTCATCCGGGCTATGGTCCGGGCGACAACCCCCGCTGGCTCAAACCGAAACTGGCGAACAATTTCCTGAAGTCCGACAACCCGGGTGTGCTGATGACTTATGCCGAGGTTTGTTTCCTCCGCGCAGAAGCAGCAGTGCTTGGCTGGATTTCCGATGATGCGAAATCGTACTACGAAACCGGTATCCGTGCCTCGATGGATTTCCTCTCCAACTACTACGACTGCTCAGGTATCACCGATGCTGAATATGCTTCCTATCTGGCTCAGCCGGCAGTGGCTTACAATGCCGCCAATGCCAAGGAGCAGATCAACACCCAGGCTTGGATTCTCCATTTCCACAACCCCGCTGAGGCATGGTCCAACATACGTCGTGCCGACTATCCGGCACTCACGCCGCCTCATGGAAAGAACGAGATTATCAATGGCGCCGAGATTCCTGTCCGTCTGGAATATCCGCTCAAGGAGGCTACCTACAGCAAGGAGGCTTACGAAGAGGCCAAAGCCCGCGTGGCTGATTATTCATGGCACGCTCGCCTCTGGTGGGACGTTAAGTAAGGAGAAAATTGAAAAATGAAAGGAATAATTATGAAAACGAAATATTTTTTGCTTGTAGCGGCTTTGGCGCTGTTCTTCACTGCCTGCGAGAAACAAGCTCCGTTTGACACCCAGTCGGAGAACGACCTCCCGCGTATCCTCGTGCCCTACGAGACCAAGAGCGGTGAGTTGGCATACACGCTGGCTAATGACAGCACGCCGCTCGTTGACTCGGTCGTAGTCACTCCGTCCAAGTACACTACCGTCAATTGGTATGTAGACGATTCGCTGGTATGCACCGGAACCAAGATCAACATGTGTTTCTCCGCCGGTGTTCACGATCTGCTCATTGAGGCAGTGACCACCGTTGGCAACAAAACCAGCCGCAAGGGTACCATTACCGTCCTTGGCGGTCCTACCGATCCTACCATTCTGTGGGAAGGACCTGTGGATATCGACTGGAATGCCGACCTCGTCAAGGTGACGGCAGACAAGTTCGGCGGTGTGCCTGTGGGTGCAAAGATCTGTGTACATTTCGATGTACCTGAGGCCGAGTACCACTCCATCCGCATCACGACGCCCAACTGGGACGCTGATTACGTGGCTCAGATTGACGGCATGGATTCGCAGCCCACTCCGCTCACCTTCGTCTATGACGACAACTGCAAGAACTTGGTTGAGTCCAGTGGTGCCATGTGTGTTGTCGGCTTCGGCTTGACAATCACGAAGATTAACTTTAAGTTAGACTAAGATGATTCCACTTCGAGAAAAAATCGGATATGCTCTGGGTGATGCCGCTTCCGGCGGCATCACCTGGAAGATTATGTCCATCGCCTTCCCGTTGTTTTTCACCAATGTGTTCGGTCTGTCGTTCTCGGATGCGGCGCTGCTGATGATTATCGCCCGTCTGTTCGACGTGGTGACGGACCCGCTGATGGGTTCGATAGCCGACCGTACGCAGTCGCGTTGGGGCACCTACCGCCCGTGGCTTATCTTCGGCTCTATTCCCTTCGGTATCGTGTTCGCCCTGCTGCTGTTCACTCCCGACCTGGGTCCTGCCGGCAAGCGTGTATGGGCGTATAGCTTCTATCTCATTATGATGGTGTGCTATACGATGGTCAATGTGCCCTACGGTTCGCTGCTGAACGTGATGACCGAAGACGGCGACGAACGCAATCAGTTCTCCGCCTTCCGTATGGTAGGCGCGTATGCCATGGGCTTCATCACGCTGCTCTCGTTCCCCTATATCCAGAAGATGATAGGCGGCACCGAGCAGCACCAGTACGCTGTCATTGGTGCCGGATTCGGACTGCTGGCTGCGCTGATGACCATGACCTGCGGTCTGCTCACACGCGAACGCCACAAACCTGTACGTGCGGAGAAATTCAGCTTCAAGCAGTACGCCGACCTCTTCCGCAACAAGCCGTGGATCTATATGACCCTGATTGCCATTTGCACCAATTTCTTCAACGGTTTTAGGTATGCGGTGGCGGGGTATATGATGACCTACTGCCTGGGCGGTGATGTCACGGTGGGCCGGTTCATTATCAACTACACCGTCTTCATGGCGTTCAGCGAGGTCACCTGTATGATTTTCGGTGCGCTGAGTCCGGCTTTCACCCGCTGGGTGGGCTCCAAGCGTATGGCGTTCGTATGGGCGTCGATTATCTGCTGCGTGTGCTCGGTAGGCTATTTCTTCGTGCCGATGGATGCCTCGTATATATGGCTGATGGTGGCTGTGTCCGTACTCACCTCGGTGGGTGCAGGCCTGTACTCGCCGCTGCTGTGGTCGATGTATGCCGACGTGGCGGATTATGCCACTGACACCTACGGCACCTCGTCCACCGGACTTATATTCTCGTCCGGAACGATGGCGCAGAAACTGGGTGGTGCTATCTCCGGCGGTCTGGTGGCGTTCCTCTTGGGCGTAGCCGGTCTGGTGTCGCATACCGACATGCTCACCGGTGACACCATTGTGGTCATTACCAACGAGGAGAACGTGCAGACGATGGTGTGGGCGTTGTTCTCGCTCTTCCCGGCCACGATTGCCTCGGTGATGTCGTTCCTGGCTTATCAATTCCCGCTTAAGAAATAATCAAAGAAAGGTGAACCATGAAAGGAAAAATTATCGTAATGGCCGCTGCATTGGCATTGACGGCGTGTACGTATAGGAATCCCGACAACGGACCTATCCGTCTCAACCAGGTGGGTTTCAGTCCGTTGCAGGAGATGACGGCCACTATCGTGCTGGACGGTCTGACGGCCGACGACCCGGCACCCAAGACCGATGTCTTCATTCTCAATGCCGCCGGTGACACCGTCTGGATCGGGGTGCCGGCTGTGACGCTGCCCAATCCCGTGTCCGGCAAACTATGCCAGATCGTGGATTTCTCGGCGCTGGATACGCCGGGCGTTTATACGCTCTACGCAGCTACGGACAAGGGCCCGATCGGCAATGTCACGTTTGAGATTAGCGAGCGCCCCTATAAGGAACTGACGCGTGCGGCCCTGCGTGCCTACTACCACCAGCGTGCCTCTATGGCCACTGAGGAACCGTATGCCGAAGGCTACGCTCGTCCCGCGGGTCACCCTGACGACCATGTGCTCGTCCACGCTTCGGCGGCTACCGACGAGCGTCCCGCAGGCACGGTCATTGCTTCGCCCGGGGGATGGTACGACGCAGGCGACTACAACAAGTATATCGTTAACAGCGGTTATACAATGGGCGTATGGCTCATGACGTATGAGATGAACAAGGCGTATTTCGATACGCTGAAACTCAATATCCCGGAGTCCACCCTCGCCGTACCGGACATGCTTGCCGAAGCGATGTACAATATCCGCTGGATGCTGACCATGCAGGATACGGACGGCGGTGTGTATCACAAGCTCACCGAACCGAACTTCGAGGGTTTCATTCGTCCAGACCAGTGCAAGAAGCCGCGTTACGTGGTCATAAAGACCACAGCCGCTGCGCTCGATTTCGCAGCCACGATGGCGCTCGCAGCACGCGTGTATGCGCCGTTTGAGGATGTCTATCCGGGTTTCGTGGCTGAGGCAACCGAGGCGGCCAGGCGCGCCTATGATTGGGCGGAAGCCAACCCTGCGGTCTATTACGACCAGCCGAAGATGAACGAGCAGTTCCAGCCGGAGATCACTACCGGTGCGTACGACGATTTCGACGTGAACGATGAGTTCTACTGGGCTGAGATAGAGTTGGCCCTTCTCACCGGCGAAGACCGCTACAAATCCAAAGTCGCCGGCCATGCCGAGGCTGTCGGCCAGGCCCTCGCCGACGCCGGCAAGTTCTATATCCCTGCTACGTGGGGCAATG
>Ga0310786_10007738_pt1 | contig 13942 bp, 11 predicted proteins | sample AusTroGonzalo_MG_FD_203881 | JGI IMG/M metagenome (GOLD analysis project Ga0310786, IMG submission 203881) | Bovine rumen microbial communities from tropical cattle in Woodstock, Queensland, Australia - Gonzalo_03 (v2) (version 2) | ecosystem: Host-associated > Mammals > Digestive system >... | reverse complement strand
GCGTACAATTTTCAACAATAATATCACGCATTAAATCCGTGTATTGCTCTCGCTCGATGCTATTTGCCACAACTGCGGCATCCTGACGACTATCTGCAAAAGTAACCAACTTACGATTATGAAGTGTTGGTAATTGATAGAACAGTTCGCGCGCATACAATTGTGTCACTTTATTGAAACCAGTTCTGAAACCTCGAATAGGAGAGCGAAATGCTTTCCCATACTTACTTGTTGCACAATGAGGACAGTGGCAGGGTAATGCAGGTGCTTTCGTTGCTGCCTCAATATTGTTTCCTCCATCTAAGTCTGGTACAGTATAAAGGAACCCACGAATGCCCGGATGTGACTCGCCACTTGACGATATTGTAACGAATCCGGTTTTTTCGTCTAGATATGCAAGTTGCCATTCGCAATCCGCATCTTGTTCTTCTTTGCCAAATCCGAGTTTGTGGAACATCTTTACATCCTGGTCATGCAGGTTTCGGTCTACAATATCATCACTAACGCTATCTGGAATAGGATAGAATAACGCAAAGTCTCGATAATTACGTTTTTCTACCATTACTTGACTTTGTCTTTCTGGTAACTCTTCCAGATTTGAACTTGTTGGCAAGATGTCTGTAATCCATTTATTTGTCCCCAGCTCTTTATAAGCATGACGCTTTCCGCCATAAAACAGCGTGCCACATTGCTCGCAATAAAGTAATTCCAATACTCGTTTTTCACCATCAACATCGCGTGGATGTGCGTGTAGATTACCAACCGGCCTATCATTTTCTTCGTCGTACTTATCTAATGTGGCCCATAATCCATCAATGTTTCGATAAAAAAGATGGAAGCGGAATCGTTGCATGGCCCCACAATTCACGCCGTATGTTTTCTCATCAAAAATATCGTAGAGGCCTCGGAGAATCACAAAACCTTCAGCAGCCTTTACGACATCTTCTTCTTTTTCTTCACCGAACAAACTATTGGCAAAGAAATGCCCGCCCCAGGAGGATGGGGATTCTGTTTCACCTTTACCTTTGCAGAATGGAAGTGCACGGTTATGCCCATATTGCCCCAAATCAAAAGTGTCTGATAGACGTTTGACTATTGCCAATTCATCGGACGACAGAACCTTTAACACTTGAATGAGGCCATCGGCTTGTGGCAAATTGAAATTGGCATACTCGGCCAATTCGACAGCAGCTTCATGGCAAATTGTATCAACATGTTGCTTTACAGTGTCGACATGCTCGTATTCTTCAAAACATAAAGGATTCTCATAAAACAAATCATATACCTTGATGAAAGGATTTTTTGGCAACAATGAAGAATACTGCTGATTACATTTTACGTAATGGCCTTCTACCACATTCTCTTTTGAGAACTCACACCCAAAAAAGTCCTTGAGGAATTTAAGACTTTCCGCCTGTTTCTCGCCAGTCACCTCTAACGATGCAGAAGAAGATAGAATCCTTAATTGTGGGCTGTCTGGAGTAAGGCCCAATCTGTTTATTAACAATCGGATTAAATATGCGGTTTCCGTTCCAGAGGTTCCTCGATTTAAATGCAACTCATCAATAACTAGATGGAATATATGCGAGGGGTCTTTTTGCAACCAGGCACGGGTCTTTGCCAGAATTGGATTATCCACCTCACGCATAAGCATCATAGCCAACATTGAGTAGTTAGTGATAAGTATATCAGGAGGTGTTTGCTGCATATCAAAGCGTGTGCGCATTTCGGCAGATGCAATACCATCTTTACCTTTAATCATCGGGGATATTGTCCGACGTATAGCATATTTTTCTTGATTCTTTTTGATATCCTCTTCTGACAGTCCTGTTGTATCCAGCAATTTTAGAGTATCCTCCGTCATAGAGTCCAACTCCTGCATCGCATGAAGCAAACTATTATATATACGAGTATTTGCAGCTGTTTCTTTAAACTTTGGATAACCAGACGTGGGAGTTGCTCCGTTGTAACGACCAAAGAAAATGCGATTTCCATTTAATCGCTTTGTCATCCATTCTTGGACATTGTCGTTATCTAATGCATCACGAAGGCGTGTCATCTGGTCTTCTACAAGGGCATTCATAGGATAGATAATAAGCGCACGAACAGCTGCATCACGTTGTTCATTTGATCTTTGCATTGCGCACGGGGCTAACAAGCCAGGAGTGCCCTTGACAGCATCTTCAGGAAAAATGAACAAATCTCTTTTGTTTACTGGCTCTCCATTATTTGCTTTCCACCAAGCATTCTCGGAATAGGATACCGGATTGCGCCACTCTCGTTCTGCTTCTGCTATAATATCTGCAAGCATCGGAAGCAAAAAAGATTCGGTCTTACCAGAACCAGTACCGGAGGTAATAACGCAATTCTTACCTTCAAGAGACTTACGAAGCATCTCTGCTTGGTGACGGTAGATAGGATAATCGCTACTAATTAATCCCTTATTGACAAACTCTTTAAACAGCTGTTGTGCTGCATTACTCATGCCGGGCAGATCTGATGAGCGTAAAGTAGAGATTCGCAATTCCCGCCCATCTTCCATCTTTACGTTTTCATAGTTCGGCATGGGTTCAATCCATGGTTCACGAGAAGCCACTTGATCTGTATTAAGGAGTTCCTCTCGCATATTTTCCACACTCTCATATCGAGTGCCAAAAGCAGTTTTTATATACAGAATGAAATCTTCCTTAATCTCTTTATATGCGTGGATTGGGTTTATTAAATACTTTGACATATATGTATGTTTTAATTGTCTTGTCCTAACTTTTGTAGTATTCTTTCAGGTTGTATTTCTTCGGCCAAAGGATTAACATCCAGGCTATATGTTCGACTTCCAAAAACAGAATTTGGGGTACTACCGGTCAATAGTGTTAGTGCTCTGGCATAAAGCAAAGGCAGGCGGAACTGCTGAGGCAAACTGATTTGGATATTGTCTTCGTCATATTGTATCACCTTAGCTTGTGATTTATACATACCCACAAAGTACCCCCAATACTTATCTATTTCAACCATACGTCCTTTGTCAATCATAATGGTCGTTTCATCTCTGGTCCCCGGGAAGAAAGTTACCACATCATTTTGTTTGTCAAAAGCATCTTTATCTATTTCATAGTTGGCAATGGCTTGTTTTGCTGCCAGCTTTTCAGGATATAATGCAGCCATTTTCTTATAATCAATAGCCCTGAAACTGTTTACACCAAAGAGGTCCCTTTCGGTACCATTGATGGTTTTATCAGCAATATAATTATCTATCGAAGGTAAAGCTGCAAGAAGTGCATTTGCATAGACGGTATCCTGATAAAGCAAGTTGCATTTTTCAGCCAAAGCAGAAAATGTTGAACGCTTTGCAGCATGGATGTAAATAGTTTGTGGTTGCAAGAAATCGGTGTTCTCAACATACTCGATGTGGAAATCTAACGGGCGTTGGTATTTCTCTATTTTTTCAATCAAAGCAACAGAGCGACCGCCAGTTAAGAGACATTTATACTCATTTTCCACGCACGAAACAGTTACCATATTTTTCCCCATAAGCCCTTTGAATACAGTGCGTTTATATTTGGGGGTAAGAAGTATTAAAGTCGGGCGATTAGCAGTCATACAAAAGCCGTCATCTGTATAGGCATAGTTAATATATCCCATACGGAAATAGTCGGCTAAAGCATTTGCAAGCGAGTACCTATCAATCTGATGGTGTATATCCTCATTTTCGAATTCACTTGACAATCTGTCTCTTATTTCTTTTAACCAAGGCATCGTGATAATCCATCGGCTTGTTTCGTATGAAGCTGAAGTGATGGCATAAAGAAGATAATCCTTTTTTAGATATTGTCCAGCACTAATTGAGCAAGGCCGAGCATCCTGCATTTGCTTCTTAAGCATATCCCAGTTAATCAGATTCTTTTTGACAAACTCGTTTGACAATTCAAGTCCTTTGGATAATGATGGATTGCCCGAAGTCCCCCACTTGTCAAGTTGCAATTCTTTAAACTTGGCAGGTAGAGTAAAGTCCCTGAACTTATAAGTTCGGCCATATGGGATTGGTGTCTCGTTACAATATAATTGGAATTCCGTATGACGCTGGAACAGATTTGGAAATACCTTAAGAATCCATAGATTCTTCTGAGGATCATATTTTAGCTCAGAAGAATATCGCTGAGGACTGTTGACAGAAACAGCATATATTTTATCCTTAGATACATCTACACCTGTGATTTCGAATTGAGCAGGTAACAGTTCGGAAAGGAAAACCGTATCCGTATCTTCTTCGGTCTTTACTTCGATATTATTGATTGATTTGCACCTTATCTCAGTTTTAAAACGAAGGTTGTTTTTGTTTGAAAGTTCTTCATGCGCATGTTCTATTCGGTATACAGAATAAAAACCGCCTAAAGCGCTATCTGTAATCAGAACAGCTTCATTTGCTGTAAGCCATTCGTTAAAATCATTCGCAGCATCATGTCTTATGATTGCAAAATAGAACTCACCTTTTACGAATTCATTTGTGGCAATATATTTGTTTTTATATTGCCGCAAGATATAGTAGTCGGTTACGACATGACGACCACTTAGGGACTTGTCGTTTTCCTCATGAATACAATAAGACCCCTGCCTGTTTGCGAATATTAAGCCTAATTCAACATCATTTAATACAAATGGTTGATGAGCATAACCATCATTTCTAATATATACTTGCGGCAAATGTTTTTTATTAGAATCCACAACAAAAGCCATGTATTCCATGTTGTCTATATCTGAGCAATAGAGTTGAAATGCAAAGGTGCAATTATTGCTATGCAAATCATAATCCATTTGCAACAATAGTGGATAACATGTATTACCAGATTCTACGCGAATTCTTCCTGTGCTACGGTCACGCTCTTTAATACGTGTCGTTCCATCCCAATTGTCGTATTCGCTTCTCAGTTCTGCCAATAAATACTCTCGGAATTCTTTGTTCGTAAGTAGTTTAAACTTGGATTGTTTAATCCCAATATACATGTAGTAATTGGTGAAAGACGACATCAATCGGTCGTCCTCAATATTTACCTTGGGAACCAAACCTGCACGGTCAAATAAAAAACAAAACTTTTGTAATCTAGATGGAGAAAGAAGGCTTTCTTTCATTAATGAACGAGCATATTGTTTGGTGCCATTTTCTGAAATAACCCTTCTAGGCTTAAATGGTAGATCATTACTAATTGCCCAATTGTTAATCAACACCCATATTTCATCCAATTTGATAGCAGCAAGAAAACTTGATATAGCTGTTGGCTCGTTATTTATAAAACGATTTGCATAAAGAAAAGGACGCAAATGACCATAATAGTCATTACCGTGTAATTCCAGGTCATCGTTTTCGCAAATTGGCATTATTAAAAAGGCAATAACAGGTAGAAGTATCACATAGTTATTATCCTTTATGGCTTGTTCTTCAATTTGATTGATCTTTTTTTGAAGGTCTCTCAAGCTATTGTTACCATCAAGACTTATCCAAAACTTTCTTACAAAATCATTACGAATGAAGTCATCACTAAAAGTATTAGCAAGTCTGCCATTTGCGATTTCTGCATTTTCATCCTTTGCATAATCGATAAGATCTTGCATGGTTATGTGGAGAATAACCCTGTCCCCAACATTCCTATCAAAATAGTAACTATAAATTAGATTACTCCAACTTGCTAAATTCATGATGAATAAAGATATTATTTGGTCTTTTAATCCGATTACAGAGTTTCTTTTTTATGAAATTTCTGATATGAACAGCCTTAAGCTTCTTCATATTTATTATGCAAACTTGCAATTACAAACGCCTATTCCAGAAACAACCAATTATTTGCGATGTCCGAAATTTTGTCGTTGTCAGGTTCCAAATTGCCATCATCACCGGTACGAAGCAAGTCCTTCAGAGGATATAGCTCCGTAGACTTGCCCACTTTGATGGCTTCTTTGGCATCGGCTTTCATGGTGATTTTGCCACAACGCCTGCCGATGGCCAGAACGTCATCAGCATTGTAGTTGCCGTCAACATAATCTTGAACTATGTCATAGATGCGCTCGGCAAATGCGTGAATATCTTGGATGTTACTCATATTATATATCAGTTGAGCATAATTGTGCAAAAATAGGAAAAAACATATAAATAAAGAAAAGATTATAAAAAAACTCCCCACAAGCCCAACGGACTCATGGGGAGGCGACGGAAATTGAATTCACTTAATTATTCCGTCTAAATTCAAATCGCATCGCGATCAAGCGCCGATGGCGGCCTCGGTCTCGGGGGCGGTGTCGTCGACGATGTCGTCTTCGAACTCCACCTCGATCATGAGGGACCTGCGGTGTCGGGCATTCAGCCTGCCGATGATTTGCATCACCACGGCGAGATGCTCGGCGTAGTCGGCAGGAGCCTTCACGGCCATGGCTTCGAGATAGTCCACGAGGGTCTCGAGCCTAGCCGCCGCCTCCCGCTTCAAAGGCATCATCGGTTGGCCCTTGGGAGCAGTGCCCTTGGCCTTGTCGACCTGGTACAACGCTTTCTCCAAGGCTTGCAAGGCCGAAGTCAATTCGCTGATACGGTTCGACAACTCGGGCAGTCGCCCCACATGCTCCTGCATGGCAGGCGTCCCCAAGTCGCGAAGTAAGGTCTTCAGCGCACCCACACGCTCGTCCATCTTCATACGAGTGAGGGGCTTGTCGTAGGAGCCAAACACCTGCTTGAGCACCAAGGCGCTGGCCTTCTTCTCCTCGTCCGACACGAATGAACTCGAGTCAATGTAGCGGGAGATGGCCATAAGCCCGTCAAGCAGACGACGGTTCTCCTTCTTGGCGGTGACACGCACCTCGTCGATGTGCATCACGTCGAAAAGGGCGTTGTTGGCCTGGGCCAAAGAGGCAACCAAGCCGTTCAGGTACTCGTCCGAGGTGCTGTCCTCGAACTGGCGGCAGATTTCCAAGAGACCTGCATGGTACTGATTAGAGTTCAGTACAAGACTCAAATGTGTAATTTTTCTCATGATAAGAAAAGTTTAAATGTTGATAAATAGATATTTTACGGCAGTGCCGTAACGCATGGTTGTTTTCCGGCAGCGGCGACCCTGCCGCCGGAAGGGAATCATCATTATGCCTTGCCCTGAGGTTGAAATCCCCACCTTCTGTCACCAAAAGTGTTGTACCAACACCTGATTCTCCCGATTTGGAGAAAAAAGAGTTGAACCAAGACAAAAAGTCTGAAATTTCACGATTCTGGTGTTGAACCAACTCCAAAATTGTCAATTTTCGAAGAAAAATGAGTTGAGCCAAGACAAAAAGTGCCAATTTTTGTGAAAATCGGTGTAGAACCAACTCTAAAACTTCGAAATCCAGAGTTTTTGGTGTTGAACCAAGACCTAAAACTCCAAACGATGAAAAATGGTGTTGGACACAGACCAAAAGTGATCTAAAGAGGTGGGGAAACTCCCAATCAGTGCGACAGGACGTCGTCGCCCGACAGCTGATGGCTTGAGGCCGTCAACAACGAGCGGCAGCATGGTCGCGATGCTGCCGGCAGGTGCGGTTTGTGCCCGCTCGGGCTGAGCTTGGCAAGATGATGTTGTGAGTGGTAACGTGAGTTTTTGAAAAGGTAACTCCTACCTTGGAGTTCACAACCGACTACGACGAGATATTGCGCCATCTCGGAGTACAGGTCGCGAACGAGTTGATCGTCGGGTGGAATAGTAATGAATTTCATGTTTCAAGTAAAAAACTGCTCGTTAAATAATATTGTTTTTTCTCAGAGACTCACCATGAATCTCGGTGTGCAAAGATACACCAAACGCCTCGTTTGCCGCAAAGAAAATCCGCGATTTTTTTGTCAACAAAATTATCAACAAGGTAAAGTGTGGCTTCTTAAGGTTTTGCAGGGGTTTGCAAGGGTTTTTGCTAAAAAAACGCAGCCATAGATGCCATGCCGACGCACACGCCCACCGCAGGCATGACATGGCTGCTAGGTCTCGACAAATAATAAAAATCAAACCTGCTGCACTGCCAAAGGCTGTTCTTTCTGCGAAATATAGAACATATAAAGGATAGCGGGCTTGGCACCTCGGTTTTCGCCGTGGTGGACAGTCCCTACCATCTCGACGACGGCTTCACCCTCGTGGACGACCTTCTCCGTCCCATCCTGGGCGACGATGGTCAGCTCTCCCTGCACCAGCACGCCGTAGTTCATCACATCGTGGTGATGCCATCCGAGTTTCTGGCCTGCAGGAAACACATACTTCATGGCCACCAGCTCGGGGCGGCCCTGTGGGTAGTCAGGCAGCTCCGCGCCGTCCCAGCTCTGCGAGGTGCGGATGAGTTCCGTGGTTTCTACTTGTTCCATCGCCGCATCACCTTACCGTTACCCTCGTGGTCTCAACGCCCTTCGCCGTCTCCACCTTGATGAGATACATGCCGGCGTTGTGACGACTGAAGTCGTATTCAAAGACATCGCCTTGGACAGAGCCTTCGAAGACCTTTTGTCCAAGCGCATTGAAAATGCTGACGCTCTGCATGCCCTCAACCTCGACCCTCACCTTGCCGTAGGTCGGGTTGGGATAAACCGCCGTGACGACAGGCTCAGCCTCCGCAACCGCGGTGCAGTCTTCAACGATCTCATAGAAACCGACCATCCCGTAGGGGTCGTACCAGGAGGAGTTATAATACACCTCGATGCATCCGCAGGGGACGGTAAGCTCTGGCGTGCCAAACTCGGCGAACACCATGCCGCCCAAGTCGGTTCCGAGCGTGGCAGGTGTGACGGCCAACGTCACCGCCGCCGAGATGTTTGAGCACTTCCTGAAGGCCATATCGCCGATGTAAGACACGGATTCGCCGATGGTCAAAGTGCCGTCTAATCCCTCGCACTGGAAAAACGCGCTCTCGCCGATGGTCTCCACCGAGTTCGGGATCGTCAAGTCGCCCGTCAGGTCGAAGCAGAAAGCGAAGGCGTTGTCGCCAATGGACACCACAGAATCAGGGAATTCGATCGAGGTCATCCCCGTGACGCCCTTGAAGGCGTTTTTGCCGATGGCCGTGACCGTGTTGGGGATTACGGTGTTCTTGCATCCGAAAGCCAGCTCGTTGGTGCTGCTCACGATGATGGCGTTGCAGTCGTTTCTGGAGTCATAGTTGGGGTTTTCAGCGTCGACCGTCATGCCGTCGAAATTGCAATACACGAAAGCGTCTTCGCCAATGGAGGCCACATTGCCCGGGATGTTTAACGTGCCAGTAAGGCCGTCGCATGAGTTGAATGCCCATCCGCCGATAGTCAAGACAGAGCTTCCTATCACTAGGTTTCCGTTAAAGCCAGAGCAGGTGTAGAAAGCGCTCGGCTCGATGGTCACCACAGAATTGGGAATCACCAGATCGCCGGTGAAGCCTGAGCAATAGGCGAAAGCGCCCTCTTCGATGGTGGTCACGGTGTTCGGGAGGGTCAGGGTGGTCAGATAGAAACAATACATGAATGCGGTGTTGCCGACGACGGTCACGGCATAGTCATGGCCCTGGTAACTCACCGAGGCAGGGATGTTCAACGGTCCAGTGGCCTCATAGCCATTGACATGACCTATCACCGTTACGGAGACGTTGTCGTCGTTCACACGATAAATCAAGTCACCGACGGTGAATTCCGACGGATTGGAGCCGCCGTAGGTCATAAACAGGCATGTGGGGTCATAGCCGGTGCCTCCTTCAGTGAGTGCGCCCAACACGGTGTAGGCTCCAGTCGTGGGGTCAAGCCGATACAGATTGCCATAGTGAGCGCCATACAATTCGCCCGTCAGCATGTCAAAGGCCATCTTGATGGGCTGGTCAATCGAGCCGATCACGGTCAATTCTGCGTTGGCAAGATTCAATGTGCCGAACTCACCCCAAGAGCTGATCATATAGGCGTTGCCCTCCATGTTAATGGCCAAATTGAAGCCATCATGCGCGATGGCACCATGGTCTTGGATGTTGGTAGGGTTAGCCGGATCGAAGCATTTCAGATGCTCTTCCATGATAAGATAAATCATTCCATCGGCGGGGTTGTAGGCCATATCGTTGACGTAAGAAACGCCGGCGACCATCACTTCGGGTGCTCCGATAAAATTATTGGCGGCATCAAAGCTCGACCTGCAGATGTTATAGCCGTTGTTGTTATTCACGCTCCACACATAGCCGTCGGCAAAGGTGGCGGTATTTACTGGGGAAATCTGGTCCGAGGCAACGGACACCGACCCTAGGTCCTGCATGGTAAAGGAGACATACTTGTATTCTGCTGGGCTAGGCGGCAAGATGTATCCAAACCAGTTGGCGGTTTGCGCCTTGGCGAAGCCGGCGAAGGCAAACAATAACAAAAAGAGGTGTAAATGCTTTTTCATGGTGATATGGTTTATTAATGCCGCAAATATACGATAATTTGCAGTCTTATTAGTTTTCAAGTAACAACTCGCAGATCTGGTCTTCTCTAATGACCTTCGGGGCGGACTTCCCCGCCAGCACCAATACTTTCTTGCCGTTGCGATAGATGTGCAGTTGCCGCGAACGAACCACAGCGGTCAATTCCGGGTCGTCTTGCATGGCCTTCCAAAGACGATGGTATTCGCCATCCTTCTCGAAAAGCTTCTTCTGCAAATGCGAGCACATGTTGGTGGTATCAATGGTCATCATGTGAGTCTCTCTATTAGTTCAGCATACTGCGGGAACTGTTGCATCAGTGCTTCCTTTTGTACCAGCTCGAAGTTCTCGAAGCTGAAGGCAGGCGCCACGGCGCAGCCTACCAAACAATAACCTTTTTTCGAGGGGAGCTCTGCCGCAAACCATTGCTCGGGAAGGATGACCACCTGCATCTCGCCGTCGGGCGACAATTTGTGAACGGTCAGAGTTCCGTCGGCGTCAATCACATAAATATTGAGCGGCTCGCCGGCATGATAGTACCAAATCTCCGTCACGCCATGCAGACGGTGGAAGGCCGACTTGTCGCTATCGGTCAGCATATAATAGATGGTGGAGATATCCTTCTTGCCTGAGGTATCGTTGCCGTAGAGCTGACGGTAGTAGCCGCCTTCGGGATGGGGCTCCAGATGAAGCTTTTCTATGATTTCCTGATACATTGTTGTTTGCCTTTCTTGGTGTATTTGGCTTTTACAATCTCGTATGAGTTTCTGGTAAGGTCTTTCAACAGATCGTCAGGGGCCTCGTTGGGGTCGATCCCGATCCAGTGTTTGGACGATTCATTGAAGGGGTTGCCGATACATGGATGTTCCGCTTTCAATTCCTCAATGCGTTCGGGCTGGCATTTGAGTGAGATGACCTTGAAGTCGTCGCAGTCGAAGTAGGAGAACATGTGGCCGCAGACATAAAACACCAACACGCCTTCGCCGTTCTTGAACTTGGTGAAAGGGAACTTTTCCTCAACGCCGTCGCCTAACGAGAGGCAGAAATCACGATAGTCTTCGATGTTCATCGGCAATGGTTGATTTGATTAAATACAAGCAATCCCTCCAGCCACCAAAGCGGCGGGGATACCCAAGAGCATCCCGATGAGCGCTCCCTTGATGTGGAACCAGTAGTCGTGATAGGCGGCGGTCATGTCCTCCGTGCCAGGGATGACGAAATGCTTGTCGTGACAAAACCAAATGCAATCCAGAACCAGTGCGTCGAACCAGTTGACCACCACCCAGAGGGCATAGGCCGTCAACGCGCCGCACAAGAAGGTCTCACAACCGTTGACATACCTGACCAGCAGGCCCAGCAACACGCCGAATATCATCATGGCGACAATCTTCTTCACATAAAAGACCGTCCCGCCGGGTCGGTTGCTCGCATCCACCAGTCCCAGCTGGTCGCAGCGCTCGATGATGGCAGGAGGATAGTTAAAGATGCTCTTGATGGGGTTTCTCGACATCAGGAACACAAACAGCGTGAACAAGGCGCACGCCACTAGGGATTCTATTAAAAAAGTCATGCTTTTGCTTTGCTTTAGCGAATCACCTTCGTGAACACCGGAGCTTCCTCCCCTATCACGCTCACATAGACTTGCATCTCGCCCGCAGGCGGCATGTCGGGACCGTCCTCACGCGGAAGGTCGACAGCGGTGAAGAGGTATTCCGCGCCCTCGGGGATGACACGCGACGCCACGGCCTTGGCCTGGGCGTGGATCATCGGATAGCCGTCCACAGCGGCATCGAAGATGGCGGCTTCCTCTTCGGTCACAGGATGCTGCTCGGGGAACGCCTCCAGCTTGGTGTATTCACCCTCGATGAAGCCACCAGCCTTCAGGAACTGGTCGACTTCCTTGGGCATAGCCTCAAGACGTGCGGCACGGACGCCATAGCCGGGAAGGATCTCGGCATCAGGCTCAGCCGCAACCAAGTCCTTCAGGCTCGACTCCAGTCCGCCGCTGCCAAAGGTGCAGAACGGGACTATCTTCTTGCCACCCAGGTCCACCTGGTTGAGGAAGGTGAAGACAGGCGGTGCGTAGGTGCCGAACCAAATCGGATAGCCGAGGAAGATCACGTCGTAGTTGGCGACATCGAAGGCGAGAGGCTGAATCTCAGGATAAGCCTTCTCGTCGAGTTCTTTCTTGCCGCGTTCGATGGTGGCATAGAAGTCGCCATCGTATGGCTCCACAGGGACAATCTCCGCCAAGTCAGCGCCGAGTTGTGTGGCCATCACGTCGGCCACTTGTTTCGTATTGGACGTCTGGGAATAGAAGACCACCAGCATCTTAGGGGCTTCTTCTTTCGTTTCCGTTGTCTGTTCGGTTTTCTTTGGACCGCATGAAACGGCGGCCAACGTCACAGTCGCGAGGACCAAAGTCATTCTTAAGGTTTTCATAGCTATAGTTTTTAGTTGTTTTATTCTCCCAGCAAGTGCTCGAACAAGAAGCTGTCGATCTTGGTGAAGAGGTGCATGCGGCACTCGCCGTAGCCGTATTCGTAGTTGCCGTAGATGCCGTGGTTCTTGTTGGGATAGATCATCAGGTCGAACTGCTTGCCGTTCGAAATCATGGCCTTGATGAGCTCCATAGCGTTCTGGTAGTGGACGTTGTCGTCGCCGCTGCCGTGGCAGAGCAGGTAGTTACCCTTGATGAGCTCCGTGTTGTGGACGGGCGAGTTGAGGTCGTAGCCGTCGGGGTTCTCCTGAGGCGTGCGCATGAAACGCTCGGTGTAGACATTGTCATAGTAACGCCAGTTAGTCACAGGAGCCACCGACACGGCGGTGCTGATGACGTCGGCGCCCTTGGTGATGCCGTTGGCGGCCATGAAGCCACCATAACTCCAGCCATAGATGCCGATTCTGCTGCCATCCACATAAGACTGCTTGGCCATGTACTTGGCAAGGGTGATCATGTCTTCAGTCTCGTATTTTCCGAGTTGCAGGTAGGTCATCTTCTTGAACACCTCACCTTGTGCGCCGCTGCCGCGGTTGTTGATGGATACGCTGATGATGCCGTGCTGGGCAAGCAGCTGCAGCCACCAGTAGTCGCTGTCGGCCCACGAGTTGTTGACCGTTTGATGGCCAGGACCGCCGTACACGTAAATCAACACAGGGTATTTCTTGGCGGGGTCGAAGTCGGGAGGCAGGATCTGCCAGGCGTCCACGTCGACTTGGGTGCCGTCGGGCAGCACGAAGGCCGGGTCGCTGATCTTCATGAGTTTCTTCTCGCCGAGGTTATAGCCCTTGATTCTCTCGGCGAACTCGTGGTTGTCCTCCAGCACACGCACCAGCTTGCCCTTGTTGGTGTAAAGCTCATATTGTTTCGGCTGGCTGATGGTGGAGTTGACGTTGATCAGGTAGCTGAAGTCGTTGCTGAACGTGGCGCTGTTGGTGCCCTCACGGCCAATCACCTCACGCATCTTGCCTTTCAAGTTGACAGCATAGATCTGGCGGTCGACGGGCGTGTTCTTGGCGGCTTGGAAATACACCTCCTTGCCGTCGAAGC
>Ga0310786_10007736_pt1 | contig 13945 bp, 15 predicted proteins | sample AusTroGonzalo_MG_FD_203881 | JGI IMG/M metagenome (GOLD analysis project Ga0310786, IMG submission 203881) | Bovine rumen microbial communities from tropical cattle in Woodstock, Queensland, Australia - Gonzalo_03 (v2) (version 2) | ecosystem: Host-associated > Mammals > Digestive system >... | reverse complement strand
ATGTGGGCGTAAAAAAAATAAAAATCGATTGATTTATACATCATTTTATGCTTTTTTTAAACAAAGAGATTAACGAAAGGACAGAGAAGATGAAAAAAGTTTTTTTTGTTTTTGCTGCCGTGCTTTTGGCCGCTTTTGCCGCTAACGCGCAACCGCAAATATCCGAAACGGACATGAAAGCTTCTGAAATTGCCAAAGCCATGCTTCAAAATAAGGCTTCTTTTGAAAGTTTGAACCAAACCGAGCAGGCGGCCGTGTGTTCGGGCGTGATTGCCTCATATCAAATTTGTTTGCAGGGAAACGAGGCCGGTGAACAGGTTTTTGAAACAAACAAATATTTGTTCGGGCAGATATATGGCGATGTTGATGCGTATGAAAGCTATTTGAAGGGCGGGGCGGTTTACGGCGTTTTGCTTGCAAAAGCAACACAAAACTGTGATGCCATCGGCGATTTTATAAACAACAAATGCCAGGAAATGATGCAAAAAAATGCACAATATATTCAACAAAATTTCGGTGCGCTTAAAGGGATGAAATAACATGAATAAGGAACAGGAAAATAAAATATATGAAGATGCGATAGCTTATTTTGGTGATGAATCGCAAAAAATTATGGTGATTGAAGAAATGTCGGAACTCACAAAAGAGCTTTGCAAAGAGCTAAGGGGTAGAGGCGATGTGGAACACGTGGCCGATGAGCTCGCCGATGTTGAAATTACTTTGGCGCAAATCAAAAAGATTTATAATATCGCGCAAATGGTTGAAGACCACAAAGATTTTAAGCTCAATCGCCTGGCAAATTCTTTGGTGAAACTCAAAGCCGAAAAACCGAAATGGTCATAAAAATAAAAACGCCACTGCATGAGCCGGTGGCGTTTTTTCAATTATCAATACAACTACTTGCTGCTTTTGGATGAGGCAGATTTTTTAGCTGAAGTCGATGTTTTTGATTTGGTTGTTGAGGAAGACTTTTTGCATGAGCTTTTGGAGCATGAGCAAGAAGAAGACCATTGTTCAACAGCCATAGACCAGAATTTTTCATCTTGGCCCATCGGGCAGCCGGCATTTTGCCACAAATAATAAGCAGCTTCTCTGATGTAATTTTCATTGCATTTTGAAGCCATTTTGATTCTCCACAATTATTTGTTAAAGACGGTGCTAATATATACCTAAATTTTGAATGCGTCAATATAAATCGTACAAAAAAAATCTATAACTTTATCTATAGTTTTTTAAAATAAATTTTAATGCTGCCGTATCCTTGCAATTTGTAAAAATGCGGATATTTAGTTTAAAAAAATGAGGTAAAATATGCACGGCTTGCATCCGCTTGTTTTTGATTTGATGCTGATAACGGTTTTTGGCGCCGTTATCACAATTATATTTAAAAAACTCAAACAGCCGATTGTGTTGGGCTATTTGTTTGCCGGTATTTTGGCCGGACCGCATTTTGATTTTTTGCCGACCGTTTCTGACCATGCAAATATTGCTATATGGGCAGATATCGGCGTGATTTTTTTGCTCTTTTCGCTCGGACTTGAATTTAGCTTCAAAAAAATGATAAGTGTTGGCAAATCCGCTTTGCTGACCGCTTGTTTGAATATTTTTTTGCTTTTATTTTTCGGTTATTACGTCGGTTTGTTTTTGGGGTGGAATAAAACGGAAAGTTTGTTCTTGGGCGCAATGATTTCGATGTCATCAACAACCGTTATCATCAAAGCATTTGAAGATTTGCAAATCAAAAAACAAAAATTTACCGACCTTGTTTTCGGCGTTTTGATTATTGAAGATGTTATGGGAATTATGCTTTTGGCGGTGCTTCCGAGCCTTGCGCATGCAAAAAATATAGGGAGCATAATTAGCTTAAATATGCTGAAATTATCGGCTTTTTTGATGTTTTGTTTTGTGCTTGGTATGGGGCTTGTGCCGATTATGCTTCAAAAACTTTCGGATTTTTTATCAGAAGAAATACTGCTTTTGGTTTCAATTGCCTTGTTGCTTTCAACGGTTTGTCTGGCGGTTTATTTCGGATTTTCTTCGGCCTTGGGGGCTTTTATGATGGGCTCGATTTTAGCCGAAACGGCGTTGATGTGTCGCATCGAAAATGTGATTAAGCCGTTGAAAGATTTGTTTGGCGCCGTGTTTTTTGTGACCGTCGGGATGATGGTTGACCTTGAGATGTTTATTAACCATATTTATCCGATTTTGATTATTACGGTTGTTGTGGTTGTTTGCAAAATTTTGCTTTCGGTGTTTGGTTTTTTCGTTTCGGGGCAAAATTTGAAAACGTCAATTTCGGGTGGTTTTGCCCTTGCGCAAGTCGGCGAATTTGCGTTTATTATCGCAACACTCGGCATAAATTTGGGCGTTTTGAACGAATTTATTTATCCGATTATTGTGGCGGTTTCGGTTGTTACAACTTTTTTAACACCTGTTATGATAAAATCCGCCCCAAAGGCATATCAGATAATGAGTAGACTTTTAGACGTGAAAAATAATTTTAACAAGGGAGAAAATCAATGAATAAAATTGCGACACTCGGAATTATGATTGAAAATTTTGAAAAAATTGCGCAAGTCAATGCACTTTTGCATCGTTTTTCGGAATGTATTATCTGCCGCATGGGGATGCCGTATGAAAAGCGCAGGGTGCGTTTAATACACGTTGTTTTGGATACAATTGAAAATGATGCCTTGGCTTTGGCTGAAAATTTGAATGCTCTTGAAGGCGTTTGCGCACAAGTGATGTTTTTTTGAAAACAAAATAAAAAATAACCCCCGTTTTTGAAGACGGGGGTTACTTGATTTTTCAAACCGATTATCTTGAGTAGAACTCGATAACAAGGTTCGGTTCCATCAATGCAGCATAAGGAATGTCTGCAAACTTCGGAACATAATTGTATTTAGCCGTTAATTTTTTGGTATCAACCTCGATGTAGTCAGGTGTTTCTCTTGTTTGAGATTCAACAGAAGCCAAAACCATAGCCATGGATTTGGATTTTTCTCTGACTTCAATCACATCACCGACTTTTAACATGTAAGAAGGAATGTTGACCTTCTTGCCGTTAACGGTAACGTGACCGTGGTTGATGAATTGGCGCGAGGCAAAAACAGTGGGCACAAACTTTGCTTTGTAAACAATGTTATCCAAGCGCGACTCGAGCAAACCGACCAAGTTTTCGGCGGCGTCACCCGTGCGGCGGATGGCTTCGGCATAATATTTGTGGAACTGTTTTTCAGAAATGTTGCCGTAATATGTCTTCAATCTTTGTTTTGCAGACAATTGCGTGCCATAGTCAGACATTTTCTTTCTTCTCTGACCATGTTGGCCCGGCGCATAACTTCTTTTGTTAATCGGGCTTGATGCTTCACCCCAAAGGTTAACACCGTAGCGACGACTCGGTTTCTTTTTGGCTGTAACGATACTTTTCATAAAATATTTCCTTTTTAAGTTGTAGTTGTTATTGTCCCGATAGTTATAAACCGAAAACATTTATAACGGGATTTTTTTAAATCCGCATTCTCGGAAGTGAGAGCTGTATAACATATAAAAATTTAAAAGTAAAGAATATTTTTAAAATTCGGATATTCAAAAACTTGTGAAAGATTCATTTCAATGCTTGAGATTAAAAAATGTTTGTTGTAACTTTGTAAAATAAAACAACAAATTACTACACAAAAACGGAAGAAAATAAAAATGAAAACTGTAACACGTTCTGATATTGCCGAGAGAGTTTACGAGGAAGTCGGTATTTCACGCAAAGATGCCGGCGATATTTTGGATTTGATGATTGAAGAAATTAAAGATGAGCTCGTGAGCGGCAACGATGTGAAGCTTTCATCTTTCGGCTCGCTTCTTTTGAGAAGAAAGAATCCGCGTGTCGGTCGTAACCCGAAAACCGGTGTTGAAGCTGAAATTTCAGCACGAACGGTTATTTCATTTAAGCCTTCGCAACTTTTGCGCAGGTCTATTAACAAATAGGAGGGAACTTGGCAAATAAGTCTAAATCAGCGTTTAGAACAATTGCCGAAGTTGCAAGCGAAATCGGTGTTGCAACGCATGTTTTGCGCTTTTGGGAAACGAAATTTAAGGAAATTTCGCCCATGAAGGCAACAGGCGGGCGCAGATATTACAGACCCGATGATGTGGCACTGATTAAACTTATTCGCGACTTTTTGTATGAGAAGCGCTATACAATTGAAGGGGTGCAAAAGCTTTTTAAAGAATATGGCGCCAAAGCCTTTTTGAATGGTGAAATACAAAAAGACTTTTTTGAAACAGATGCCATACAGACGCCGCAACCGGTTGCTTCTGTGGCTTTTGAGGGGGCTGAAATGCCTGAAAATCAGATGCAAACGCTATGTGAAGCAAGAGATGAATTGCTTGCCCTCAAAGAGAATTTGGCACAAGTTTTGAAAAAATAATAAAAAAAGTGCTTGCATAAAAAAAATGTTAGGTATATAGACTTATTACGAAACGGATTGTGGTTCAGCTTGGGTTCAGCGCTTGCATGGGCTCGAGGATAAAAACAACCTCAAAAAGTTGTTTTTACCGCAAGAGGCGAAGTTTTGTTGATGAGCAAGGAAGCGAGAGCGACCGTAGCGAATATACAAAACGAGTGACCGAAGCGAGGCGGGTAGCGCCGAGCAAGAGCAAGAAGTTTCTTCTTGCACCCGGTAAAAAAAGTATTATTATAGAATAAAATCAGATTTCGGGACGTAGTTCAGCCTGGTAGAGCGCTTGCATGGGGTGCAAGAAGTCGGAGGTTCGAATCCTCTCGTCCCGACCATAAAAAATCCTGCCTTTGTGGCAGGTTTTTTTATGGTCGGAATATAAGATTTATTCGAACCTCCGAGAAAGGAGGTTTGACTACAAGCGAAAGCCGTGCGGAAGCACGGCGGTAAGCGATTAGCGAATGAGCGCAGTGAACGAAGCGTAAGCGAAGTAATCCTCTCGTCCCGACCAATAAAAAAAGACACCCTAAATGTGTCTTTTTTTATTGTTAAACCTAATGTTTGTTATTGAATTTTAATTTTTTTATAGATAAACTTTGCGCGTAAAAAATTTTATGAAAGAATAAAAATATGCGTGCGACTTGGGGCTCAAAAATCGGTTTTATTTTAGCTACGGCCGGTTCGGCTATCGGATTGGGCAATATTTGGCGTTTTCCGTATTTGGTTGCTCAAAACGGCGGCGGTGCTTTTTTGCTTATTTATTTGCTCTTTGTGGGGCTTTTGGGCTATTTTTTGCTGACGGCAAAAGTGGCTTTCGGCCATATTGCGCGCACAAATTTTATGGATGGTTTTAAGGCTGTTGATGCCAAAGCTTCGGCTTGGTGGGGCAGAATCGGCGGCGGTTTGAGCTTGTTTAATATTTTTGCCGTTTGCGCCATCTATGTTATTGTTATCGGGTGGACGCTTTCTTATGTTGTTGCTGCAGGAAAAAATTTAGTCGGTATAGACAAGATAAGCATTGATGAAAATTTGTTTAAAAGTTTAACCTCATCTTATGGCGAACAGTTGTTTTGGATTTTGGTCTGCATGGCCGTATCCGGTGCGGTGTTGATGAAGGGTGTGAAAGGCGGCATCGAAAAAGTGTCTCTCTACCTGATGCCGATTTTGTTTTTTATATTGATATTTATGGTCGGATGGATGCTTTTTATTCCGGGGACAAAGGAAGGTTTTGCCTATCTTTTGATGCCGCATGCGGAACAGCTCGGCTTTTCGAATGCGGGTTTTGATTGGCATCGATTTGCGCATTTGACCTTGTTGGCACTCGGACAAGCGATATATTCACTGTCTTTGGGATTAGGTATTTGCTTTGTTTACGGTTCATACTTAAAAAACGGCAAAGGCATAAAAAAATCTGTTTTGTGGGTTGTGATTTTAGATACTGTTGTGGCCCTGCTGGCCGCGATGATTGTGTTGCCGGCCGTTTTTGCTTTTGACTTGGAGGCCGACCAAGGTCCCGCGCTCAGCTTTATTACGTTACCGTTTGTGTTTGATAAAATAGCAGGGGGTGCGCTGTTTATGCTCATCTTTTTTGTGTTGCTGTTTTTGGGCGCACTGACCTCTTTGATTTCAATGTATGAGTCGGGTATCAATTTAATTATGGAAAAATTAAAATTAAATCGTGTAAAGGCTACATTATTTGTGCTCGGCATCAATGTTCTTTGTACGTTGATTGTTTTGGCATCTTTTACGAAAACAATAGATTTCGGCAAAGATTTGTTCAACTTGTTTGATTATGTGACCGGCACTTATACAATGGGTGCAATGACTTTGGTTTATTGCGTTTTTATGGGATGGAAAATATGCCCGAAACTGTTGCAAAATTTGCATAACAACGGTCCCATTTTTAAGGCTTATTTTCGCTTTGCATTAAAGTGGCTGGCGCCGTTGGTGTTTGTTCTTTTGTTTTTAAGCGCATAATTTTCAAATTATCGGGCGGTCGATATGAAAGAAGTTTTTTTATATATTCACGGCAAGAACGGCAGCGCGGTTGAAGCAAAGCACTATCAGGCGCTTTTTAAAAATGCCGCTGTTATCGGTTTGGACTATAAAGGGCAAACGCCGTGGGAAACAAAAGAAGAATTTAATGCGGCGTATCAGAGGTTGGCGAAGGATTATGAATGCATCAACATTATTGCAAACAGTATCGGTGCTTATTTTGCGATGAATGCTTTTTTTGATGCAAATATCGGCAGAGCTTTTTTTATTTCGCCGATTGTGGATATGGAAAAGCTCATTTTAAGTATGATGCGTTGGGCAAGTGTTGATGAAAAAGAGCTGCAACAAAAACAACAACTCGTAACTTCTTTTGGCGAAACGCTTTCATGGGATTGGCTTTGCTATGTGAGGGCGCATCCCCTTAAATGGGAGGTGCCGACCGATATTTTGTATGGCGAAAATGACAATTTGACATCAATAGAGACAATCGCTTCATTTGCTCAAAAACACAAAGTAACGCTCACCGTGATGAAGGGCGGGGCGCATTGGTTCCACACGGGTGAACAGATGGCATTTTTGGATAATTGGCTAAAGGAAAAAACAAAATGACAATGATTGAAACGGGGCGCTTGAAAATCTACGTTGCCTCAAAAGAACAGATGGAAAAATTGATTGCCTCTCAAAGCGATGAGGGGTTAAAAGCCGCTTATACCGAAATGTTGGACGGATGTTTGAAATGCCCCGAAAAATGGGCGTGGTATGCGATTTGGATGATTGAACTTAAAGACAAAACACATATCGGTGAGTTAAGTTTTAAAGGACTTGATGAAAACGGTATGGCCGAAATCGGTTATGGTATTTTAAGTGAATATCAAAACAACGGCTATGCCACAGAGGCCATTCAAGCGCTTTGTGATTGGGCATTGGCGCAAACAAATGTTAAGACCATTGAAGCAGAAACCGAACCCGAGAACAAAGCTTCAATGCGCGTTCTTGAAAAATGCGGTTTCGTGGCTTTGGGTAAAGTTGGCAAAGAAGGGCCGCGTTTTGTGTTGACGGCCCCAAAAATAACATTTCGTTTGGAAGAAAAAAAAGACTACCGTTTGGTTGAAAACATGGTGCGCGAATCTTTTTGGAACGTCTATCGGCCGGGGTGCTTGGAGCATTTTGTGCTTCATGAATTGCGCGACAATCCCGATTTTGTAAAAGAACTTGATTATGTGATGGAAAGGGGCGGGCAAATCATCGGCCAAAACATGTTTATGCGCGCTAATATTCAGGCTGATGACGGGCGAAAAATCCCCGTTTTGGCGATGGGGCCGATTTGCATAACCCCCGAACTGAAAAGGCGAGGCTATGGCAAGATGCTTTTGGATTATACATTAAAAAAAGCCAAGGAACTCGGCTTTGGCGCACTTTGTTTTGAGGGCAATATTGATTTTTACGGCAAAAGCGGCTTTACATACGCCTCTGAATTTGGGATTCGCTATCATGACTTGCCCGACGGGGCAGATGCGTCTTTCTTTTTGTGCAAAGAGTTGATTAAAGGGTATTTAGACGGCATTACGGGTGAATATGCGCCGCCGCAAGGCTATTTTGTGGACGAGAAAAAAGCCGAAGAATTTGATAAACAGTTTCCTTTCAAAAAAAAAGAAAAATTGCCGGGGCAAATTTTTTAAGGTAAGGAAAAAAATGAAAAAAGGATTTATAAAAAAAAGCCACCGTGAAGGTGGCCTTTTTTATTATGAAGAGAACTAGTCATCATCCATGGCGGGTTCGTCAGAACCGATCATCTCGGTTGTGAGGTGGCCGGCGTCGGCGCGGATTTTGTTTTCAATCTCGTCGGCAACTTCCGGATGCTCTTTTAAGAAGATTTTGGCGTTTTCACGGCCTTGACCGATTTTTTCGCCGTTGTAGGAGAACCATGCGCCGGCTTTGTCAACGATGCCGGCTTTAACGCCCAAATCAATCAGCTCGCCCGTTTTGGAAATGCCTTCGCCATACATGATGTCAAAATCAACGGTTTTGAACGGCGGGGCAACTTTGTTTTTGACGATTTTAACGCGGGTTTGGTTGCCGATAACGTCATCTTTATCTTTGATAGCGCCGATTCGGCGAATATCCATGCGCACGGATGCGTAAAACTTTAAGGCATTACCGCCGGTTGTTGTTTCGGGGTTGCCAAACATAACGCCGAGCTTCATGCGGATTTGGTTGATGAAGATAACAAGCGTGTTTGAACGCGAAATCGTGGCGGTCAGCTTGCGGAGAGCCTGGCTCATCAAACGGGCTTGCAAGCCCATGTGCGAATCGCCCATCTCACCTTCAAGCTCGGCCTTCGGAACCAAAGCGGCAACAGAGTCGACCACCAAAACATCTATGGCGCCGGAACGCACCAATGTGTCTGCAATTTCAAGTGCTTGTTCACCGGCATCAGGTTGCGAAATGAGTAAATTTTCAATATCAACGCCGATTTTTTTGGCATAAGACGGGTCAAGCGCGTGTTCCGCATCAATAAAAGCACAGGTGCCGCCCTTTTTTTGGCTTTGGGCAATCACACTTAAGGCAAGCGTTGTTTTGCCGGAGCTTTCAGGCCCGTATATTTCAATGATACGGCCTTTCGGCAGGCCGCCGATGCCGAGCGCAATATCTATGCCGATTGAGCCCGTGGATACGGCTTCAATATCGATGTTTGTGTTTTGACCGAGGCGCATAATCGAACCTTTGCCGAAGGCGCGCTCAATCTGGCTCAAGGCCGCATCTAATGCTTTATCTTTTTCCATATTTGTTCGCTTTCATAAAATAAAAGTTAATTTCTAAAAGTTAATGTGTTCTATTTTTGTTCTGATGTCAAGGGCTTTTTTGTTTTTTTCACATTGTTTGTTTTTTTAAGGTCTTTTTTCGAGGAAACTTGCTTGCGCAGGCTTCGAAATTCGTCTAAAGCGGCTGTGACAACGGCGCCGAAAATAACAACGGCCCAATATAAATACATCCACACCAAGGTAAGCGGCACGGCGGCAACGGCACCGTAAAGCGTTTTGTATGTGTTGTTTTTGAGCATGAAAAGCGCAAAACCTTGACGCAAGAACAAAAACAGAATCATAGCCGTGACGGCGCCGACAAATGCGCTTGAAACGCTGACCTTTTTGTTTGGAATAAAAACATAAACCCCGATAAGCAAAAGACAGGTAATAACGGCAGGTAAAATTTTACCGATCCAAATTTGTGCTTCGGGCATGGCCGCAAAAATTTTGTGAAAAGCCACCATACCGCGCAATGATAAGCCCGTGCCCAAAAGAAGCGGGCCTAATGTGACAACGGTCCAATATAAGGTGATTTTGGTGGTCCAACGACGCGGGGTGCTGACTTTGAAAATAAAATTAAAACTGTTTTCGATGGTTGAAAGCAGTAAAACGGCCGTTAAGGCAATACCGACAACACCGATGGTTGTGAGCTTGGCGGTGGCGTTGATAAAGTCGTTAAAATACATGTTTAAATCTTGGCCGGCATCCGGCATCAGATTTTGAATGAACATATCTTGAATTTGTTGGCGCACATCGGCAAACACCGGAAAAGCCGAAAATACGGCCAATGCAATCGCCAAAACGGGCACAAGCGCAATCAGCGAAGTGTAGCTCAAAGAAGATGCCACTCTTAAAATGGTGTCATTCTTGCTGCGGATAATCAAAAATTTGATAAAATCGCGCACGGTATTAAAACATGATTTCAGTTTTTCTTGAAATGTCAAAGGTATTCTCCTTAAAAATGAACGTGTCTTTAATGTATATGAATTTTTCGTTCAAATGCAAAAAAAAAGCAAAAGACTAACAAAAAAAAGACCTCTTAAAAAAAGAAGCCTTTATTTTTCTTAAAGATTGATTGTTACAATCTATCTTCAAAAGATTTTTCTTTGAATGTTATCTACAATAATTCTAAAAGAGAGAAACTCTCTAAAACGGATGCCTCCTCAAGCATCCTTTGAGCGTGAGCATAGCATAATTTATTTTAAATTCAAGCTCTAATTTGATATATACTGAAGATATAAAAAAAAAGTTAACAATTTTTATCTTGAAAGGTATGTTTGGCGTATAAACGTTTGCTGAACATAAGAGGTATTTTCTGCCAAATGTTCGGCATTTGTTGCTTGCTGCCGGTTAAGGTCGGCCGGATTAATGCCGTGCGCGCTTAAAACATCAAAAAATGCTTGGCGTGCTTTTCCTCGGACGCGCATTTCAAAAGTTTTGCCTCTTATCTGTTCGGCCAACAAATCCATGCGCTTCATTTCAATGATTTGTTGAATCAAATTATCTGAATTGGCCAGCATATCGGGCGATTTTTCATTGCCTTTGATAAATAAGCGAATAAATGCACGTTCCGGCTGCGTTTCTTCAAGGTCACGCAACTGAACCTCATGCTTATATACGCGGGCTTCATTTATTTTTTGATATAGATGGTCTTGCTGTTCTTGTTTTTGCTGCGCCGATAAAGATGGATCTGCGCCGATTTTCTTGAAATTATCCCAGCCGATCCCGATAAGAGCGGAAGTGGCCGCTATTTTTTCGGCACCTTGATGAGAGTAACCGTTGCGTTTGTAGCTTTCGGCCATAAGCTTCATGGCGGCAATTTGAGCAACCGTAAAACGCACGCCGTAAGAGCACATATCTTTATACATCGGATGCGCTTCAAGCTCACTCGGGACGAGGGAAGATTTGGACTTGTTGTGTTCTGCATCGGCCTTGACGGCATCCGCTTCGGTAAAGTTTGGGTCTGCGGCGGCCTTGGCCAAAATATCATACGGAATTTTGTTACGATATTTATCTTTAAGCCAGCCGGGGCATTTGAGCCATGCATCAAAAGTGTCTTTATGGCGGGAAAAGATGGCATTGACACGCGATTCGGAAACGGCGTCGGTATCTAAAGCATTAAGCGCTGAAGTGTGACCGTAAGCTTTTAAGAAATCAAAAAACGCGTCGTCAATCTGCGCCATTTTTATTTTCCTTCCAGTTCCTTTTTACGAGCGACCAAAGCGTCAAACTGCTCTTTTGAAACGCGGGCTTCATTAAGGTTGCCGTCTTTAATCAGAGCTTCATCCTGCTGAACGATGCGTTCTTTGCCGGCAAGTGTTTTTGTTTTGTATTCGGGAATAATACCCAAACGGGCAGCCATGATTTTGTCGCGGTCTAACTGTTTGGCTTTTCTTTTGGCGAGTTCTTCGGGGCTCAAATGAGCTTCGGGATTTTTAACGACTTCGCGAAGTTTAGCAACACGATCGCCAACATATTTAGCTTTTAAGGCGTCTTTAGCTTCTTGGGGCAATTCTTCAAAAAGTTTAGACTTCATCAAATCATCGGTCAAAACCGGCGGATTGACGGCTTGAACTTTTTCACCGGATTGGTATTTTGCGCCAGAAGCTAAAACGGCGGCGTAAAGCATCAGCTTTTGTTTGTCATCAAGGCTTTTGCCAAAAGTAATGGAGAGCTCGTTTTTAACGGCATCTTCAACCAAGCCCTGATAAATCTTAAATCCGGAATCTTTGCTGACCTGCGCGCTGTTTGGCGAAGAATATGAAACAACACCTTCTTGTTTATCATCTTTTGAGAGTTTGCAATAAACTTTGGCATTGTCTCCTTCGGGGGGCGTAAGATCGGCGGCCAAAGCGTTCTTTGCGGCAAATTCTGCCCAAAACTTTTTCTTGGCTTCTACCCAATCCAAATTATTGGCTGGTGCTTCGGCTTGTTCTTCTTTTTGGTTGACTTCCATGGTTTCGCGCGGCTTGTTTTCTTCCTCGATTCTTTCATATTCTTTTTTAAGCTCGGGCTTGTCTTCCAATTTTTTCATGTCTTCGGCTTTTTGTTTTTCATCAGCCTGACGTTTTTTAATAATATCTGAAATGTCGGACAAAGCACTGTCGAGCTCATCTTTGTTTTTAGGGGCGTATTTCATGTCTATGCCAAGGGCACCGGCAAGTTTGTAAAGGTCCTTTTTTTCAAGTTCTTCTTGATAGTTGATATCAGCCATTTTATCTTCTCCTTTGTCTTTGTTCGATTCTGTTAAGGGGGTATTGTTTTCTTGCGCTTCGGGCGCTTTTTGCTCTTGAGCCTTAGATTGTTCGGAAGCTTGTTTTTTAGGTTTTTTCATATCTTCCAAAGCTTCTTGATATATTTCTTTTTGTTCGGGCGTGAGCTTTTCTTTTTGCTTTTCGAGTGCTTTCATCATATTTCCAAGCTCTATATCAAAGGCCTTTTGACTTTTTAAGGTTGTTCTCAAATGATAACCACCGACCTCGGTTGCGAGCGCATATAAGGGATGGTTTTTTATTTGTTCATCAAAGTTTGTTGCCATAAGGGTTATCCTTTCTTTCTATGATGTCAATTTAACACAAATTTTTGTTTTTGTCTAGTGTTTTTTATCAAAAAAAACAACTTTTTTTATATTTCATAAAAACGAAACAAATGGAGTGGTTGATAAATTGAAAGCGTGCCTGATAAGAAGGTGTTAAAAGCTGTTTTGCTCTTTTTTGGACATGAGCATAAAAGATTTTGCCCGAAAAGGATCATAAAACGATTTGATGCCGGCATCAAGCGCCATTTGGTGCGCTTTGTCAAAACTATCACCCAAACGCTCGACATTGTGCGCATCATCGCTTAAAATAACCGGCACTTCATATTCGGCCAAAAGGTTTAAGATGCGCTTGCTCGGGTAGGGCTCATCATAAGGCAATTTAAAGCCGCTGGTGTTTATTTCGACTTTTGCGCCGGCTTTGGATATGGCTTCTACCGTTTGACGCTCATCAGCCTCAAACAAAGATTCTCTGCCCAAGCCCGTTTTTTTAAACAAATCCAAATGCGCCAAAAAATTAAACATGCCGCTTTGCGCCGCCGCGCGCACGTTTTGGTAGTATTTGTGCAACAAGAGATTTTGCTCTTCTTTTGAGGCATTTTTCACGTCATGCGTGTTGTAAAGCGTGTTATGACAGCAAATAAAATGCGCCGAACCGATAAGATAATCCGGCTTTAAGATTTCGCATGCTTTTTCAAAACCTTCGCGCCAACCGTCATAAGCAAAAAAATCAACCTCCATGCCCTTAAAGATTTTGAAGCCCGTTTTTTGGCTGACTTCATCAATTTCTTCATAATGCGGTTTGAATTTTTCAATCGCTTCATCAAAACTTGAATTGTATATGTTATAATAAGCGCCTTTTAAGGCGTAGGTATACATCTTTGTGTTTTTAATCTGCGAATGCACAATAAAGTGGTTGGATATGCCGAGCTTTTCAAAGCCGACGCTTTGCGCCGCACGCACCATTTCTTCGACGGTGTTTTTGCCGTCAAAGCCTATGGTGTGTGTATGAAGCGAAAAATTTTGCATTTTTTAAGCCTTTTGACCTTTCAAACGTGCAAAAGCTTTTTCGTAACCGATAAGCGGCAATAAAGTTTTGAGCTCGGGGCCCGACGGTTCGCCCGTTAGGGCCAAACGAATCGGATGGAACAAGTCTT
>Ga0310786_10007735_pt1 | contig 13947 bp, 14 predicted proteins | sample AusTroGonzalo_MG_FD_203881 | JGI IMG/M metagenome (GOLD analysis project Ga0310786, IMG submission 203881) | Bovine rumen microbial communities from tropical cattle in Woodstock, Queensland, Australia - Gonzalo_03 (v2) (version 2) | ecosystem: Host-associated > Mammals > Digestive system >... | reverse complement strand
ACAATTGTCACAATTGTTCACAAATCACAAATGGCAATTGGGGGAGGGCCGCGCTCCAGCGCGGCCAGGGCCGGGGTCCGTCCTTCCCATTTGTATTTGTGGCAATGATGGCATTTGTGAACAATTGAGATTTGTGAACAATGACTCAGTTATAGGCTAGTGGCTAGTGGCAAGTGACAAGTGGTTAGTGGCTAGTGGCTAGTGGTTAGAAATTTCAGCCTTGCGCTGGAAGGACGGATTTGGCATAATGTCAATGCTGTGTCGGCCTTGGGCCGACTGTGCAGGCTTAACAACAAAAAGGAAAATCGCAATGAGACTAGACATCAACAGAAGAGGCTTTTTGAAAGGCGCCGCAGGCGCCGCCGCCATGGTGGGCATGGGAGGATGCGCGAGCAAGTGCGCGATCGTCCACACGCCCGGGCAGAAGGTAAAGCTCGCGGCCGTTGGCGTGATGGGCAAGGGCTACTCCGACTGGCTGCCGATGATCAGGAGCGGACTCGCGGAGCTCGTCGCGTTCTGCGACGCCGACGCGAACGCGCCCAAGGCCGCCGCCGCGCGCATCGCCGAGGAGAAGAAGAAAGGCAAGCTCCCGGCCGACTTCGCGTTCGACCCGCTCAAGGTTCCGTTCTTCTCGGACTACCGCCGGCTTCTCGACAACTGCATGCGCCTCGGCGTCGAGGCAATGACGGTCTCGACCCCCGACCACGTCCACGCCCCCGTCGCCATTCAGGCGATGAAGATGGGCATCCACGTGTACGTGCAGAAGCCGCTCGTGCGCACGCTTTGGGAACTGGACTACTTCGACCGCACGGCCCGCGAGACGGGCGTCATAACTCAGATGGGCAACCAGGGCTCCTCCATCGACTCCATGCGCCGCTGCACCGAGGTTATCCAGAGCGGTATCCTCGGCGACGTCAAGGAGGTCCACGTGTGGACGAACCGCCCGGTGTGGCCGCAGGGCAAGGCCGTGGCCGACTGGGTGAAGGGGCATCCGAACGGCGACCCCGTGCGCACCGGTCTTGACTGGAACGCATGGCTCGCGACGGGCAGGGAGCGTCCGTTCCTCGACATGTATCCTGCCGACGCGCCTGTGTACGACCCGTGGAAGCTCGGCAAGAACGTCTATCACACGTTCACGTGGCGCGGGTTCTTCGACTTCGGCTGCGGCGCCTTCGGCGACATGGCCTGCCACACGATGAACCTCGCGTTCCGCGGCCTCGAGCTCGGCGGCGTTTCCGACGCCGAATGCATCAAGATCGAGTCCCCCAACGACGTTGCATATCCTCTCAAGTCCATCGTGAAGCTCACCTACAAGGCCCGCGCGTCCAAGGTGCGCCCCGGCGTGGATCTCCCCGCGGTGACGCTCTTCTGGTATGACGGCGACCTCAAGCCGGACGCCGCCATAATGCCCAAGTGGGCCTCGACCCACGAAGGCAAGGTCCCGAACACGGGCTGCTACATCATCGGCTCCAAGGGCGCCGTCCTGATGCAGGACGACTACGGCGCCAAGTGCGCCATCGCGCTCGACGGAGACAAGGAGTTCACCGACGTCTTCGCGCACGAGGCCGCGAAGGCCGTCGCCCGCTCCATCCCGTTCCGCACGGAGGCCTCCGCCGTCGGCGGCAAGTCCACGGTGCAGATGAGCGGCTTCGGGACGGGCCAGTACATCGAGTTCCTCGACGCCATCATCGGCAACGGACCCGTGTACGCGCAGACGCATTCCCGCTGCTTCTCCGACATCGAGTACTCCATCCCGCAGATGGAGGGCATCCTAGTGGGCTGCATCGCCCAGCAGGTGCCCGGCAAGCTCCACTGGTGCTCCAAGAACCAGTCGTTCGACTCGGCGGCGGCCAACGCGCTCATCAAGCCCTACATCCGCAAGGGCTTTGAGTTCTGATCGGCCTTGCCGCATGAGCGCGACGAACGAGACGCCTCGGTCAAGGAGGCGTCTCGTTCTGCATACGTGACGTGCGGCCCGCAATATGGTAAAATTACGTCATGCAAATCACAGAGATATTGGCGCGCAACGCGCAGGAGTGGCCGAATGACGTGGCCCTCGTGGAAATAGACACGCCGGACGACGGAAGGCAAAAGACCTGGAGGGAGGCGGAACTGGTCGAGTCCATCCCCGACAGGGCGTTCCGCGAAGAGATGACGTGGCGGGACTTCGACGAGCGGGCGAACCGTTTCGCGAACTTCCTTCTGTCCCGCGGACTCAAGAAGGGCGACAGGGTCGCCATTCTCCTGATGAACTGTCTGGAGTGGCTGCCCCTCTACTTCGGCGTGCTGCGCGCCGGATGCCTCGCCGTTCCTCTCAACTTCCGCTACACTTCCGACGAGATCAAATACTGTCTGGAACTGGCGGATGCCGACGTTCTGGTGTTCGGCCCGGAGTTCATCGGGCGCGTCGAGCAGATAGTGGATCGCGTTCCGCGCGTGAAGATCCGCCTGTACGTGGGCGAAGACTGCCCCACCTTCGCGGAAAGCTACCGCAATCTAGTGGGCTACTGCTCATCGCGCCAGCCGGCCATCCCGCTCATGGACGACGATGACGCGGCCATCTACTTCTCGAGCGGCACGACAGGCTTCCCGAAGGCCATCGTGCTCCAGCACCACTGCCTCATGCATTCCTGCAAGGTCGAGCAGAACCACCATGGCCAGACGAAGGACGACGTGTTCCTCTGCATCCCGCCGCTCTACCACACGGGCGCGAAGATGCACTGGTTCGGCAGCTTCCTCGTGGGCGGCCGCGCCGTGCTCCTCAAGGGCGTCAAGCCCGAATGGATCATCCGCACGGTGAGCGAGGAGAAATGCACGATCGTGTGGCTGCTCGTTCCGTGGGCGCAGGACATCCTCGACGCGATAGACCGCGGAGACGTGAAGCTCTCGGACTACAAGCTCGACCAGTGGAGATTGATGCACATCGGCGCACAGCCCGTTCCGCCTGCGCTCATCAAGCGCTGGAAGGCCGTCTTCCCGCATCACGACTACGACACGAACTACGGCCTTTCCGAATCGACGGGCCCCGGAGCCGTGCATCTCGGCATCGAGAACATCGACCACGTCGGCGCCATCGGCGTGGCGGGATACGGCTGGGAGACGAAGATAATCCGTCCCGACGGCACGGAGGTCGCGCCTGGCGAAGTGGGCGAACTCGCCTTGAAGGGCCCGGGCGTGATGAAGTGCTACTACAAGAACCCCGAGGCCACGAGGGAGATACTTTCGCCTGACGGCTGGCTCAGGACCGGAGACATGGCCGAGCTGCGCGACGGCTTCATCTACCTCGTGGACCGCGCGAAGGACGTCATCATCTCCGGCGGCGAGAACCTGTATCCCGTTCAGATCGAGGACTTCCTGCGCGCGAACCCCGCCATCAAGGATGTCGCGGTGATCGGCCTTCCCGATCCAAGGCTCGGCGAGATCGCCGCCGCGATAATCGAGGTCAAGGAAGACGCGACGCTGACGGAAAAGGACGTCAGCGATTTCTGCCTCGACATGCCGCGCTACAAGCGCCCGCGCAAGATAATATTCGCTCCCGTGCCGCGCAACCCCACGGGCAAGATAGAGAAGCCCAAGCTGCGCAGGATGTACGGCGCCGACGGCCTCGTCGCCCAGCAGAACGGGCTCGTACAACCCACTAGCCACTAGCCACTAACCACTAGCCACTAAATGCACCACCGCATTCTCCTGGTCGACAACCTGATGATCCGCCGGTACGGAAACCTGCGGATGGGGCCGGGGCGCAAGCTGAACTGCGGCGCGGTGCGCAACAACTGGCGTATCTGCGAGTTCTCCGACCGCGACATGGCGCGTCTGCTGGCCCCCCTCGGCATCCGCGCCATCGGCGGCATGATAGCCAACAGGAAGCTGGCGCTCACGGCCAGGAACTTCCAGCCCGACATAATGCTCCTCGGCCACTGCGACTATATCAAGAACGAGACGCTCGCCGCAATACGCAAGTCGTGCCCGGGCATTCGGATCGGCCACTTCAACGTGGATCCTCTCTGGCAGGCCGAGACGCGCGCGCAGATGGACGACCGCCGCGATTCGTGCGACGCGCTCTTCGCCACCACCGCAGGCGACGTGCTGAAGCAGTGGTGCACCGGAAGGAACGTGGTGGCCTACATGCCCAACCCCTCCGATCCCTCCATGGAGAACGACGACAACGGGGCTAAGTACGGCTTTGAGCGCGACCTCTTCTTCGCGGGCAATCCGCGTGAAGGCGATCCGCGCTGGGAGCTGCTCGACCAGCTGCTCCCGAAGCTCAAAGGCGTAAGGACGTCGATATACCGCGGCGGGCTTTGGGGAGCCGCGTACGAGAAGGTGCTCGCCACCTCCAAGATGTCGCTGAACCTCAACAGGCGCGAGGGGGACAAGTGGTACTCGTCGGACCGCATCGCCCACCTCATGGGATACGGCATACTCACGTTCCAGAGCGCGAAGAACGCGATGCAGGATTTCCTCTCTCCGTCGGAGACGGTCTACTTCGACGATGCCGAGGATCTTGCCGAGAAGATACACCGCTACCAGGCCGACGACACCGCCCGCGCGAAGATCGCCTCCGCCGGCCGCGCCAGATACCACGAGCTGTTCAACGGCGCCCGCGTTCTGCGCTACATGGTGGAGACGATGCTCGGCGAGCGTTATTCCGAATCGTACGAATGGGCTTCAGAGGTCTATAGATGAGACTGCACCGCCGACAGAAGGAGCTTCTGCGCCGGCTACGCCTGCCCTTCGAGTGGCTGGGAATAGGAATAGGGTATCTTGTGCTGGCGAATCTGCCGTTCCGGGCGCTGCTTGCGGCGTGCGACTTCGCGTCGGCGGTGATGTACTTCCTCGACCGCCGCGGGCGCCGCCAGGCGTTGTTCAATCTCAGGGTCGTGATGATGTCGGGGAGGCATGGGCGCGATTCAAGAGCCTCTGCTCCCACGCCCCCCACCTCGTGGGAGAAGAAGATCATCCGCAGATCGTACCGCAACATGGCGCGCTCGGTGGGCTACGCCTTCTGGACGTGCCGCAGCGCGAAGAGTCGCGCGGCGGCGGCGGGGGAGATGGGCGCGGCGGGGAAGGCTTTCCTTGCGGAGAACAAGCCTGCCATCACGGTGTCGGGACACATTGGATGCTGGGAGATACTTTCGCAGCTGGCGTTCCTGGAGGGGCACGAGATGATGTCCGTAGCCAAGGACGTGGGGACTTCCGCCATGACGGAGCTCCTCATGAAGGCGCGCCGTTCGATAGGCCAGGAGATCGTCCACGCCGAAGGCGCGTTTCGTCCCCTGATGCAGGGATTGAAGAACGGCAAGTCTCTCGGCCTTCTCGTAGACCAGGTGGTGAAGCCGAAGAATGGCGGCGTGTGGGTGCGCTTCTTCGGTGTGCCGATGCCCGTTTCGGCGGCGCCGGCCTTCTTCGCCGCGAAGGGGAAGGTGCCGATCGGCGTGGCGTGGTCGCGTCCGCTCCGGGACGGCCGCTGGCGGTGCGAGAAGTTAACCGAGTACTCTGCCGCGGAGGCCCGCGACGTCTGGAGCGTGACGCAGAAGTGCATGCGGGACCTCGAGCGCGTGATCCGCCGCCATCCGTCGTGCTGGGTTCTCAACTATCGGTATTTCCGCAAGACGCCGACGCCGGAGGAGCTGAAGCAGCTTCTGGAGAGAGAGGGGAAGAAGAATGGCTAGAAAGGTTCTGTTCTGGGGCCGGTTCGATCCCGGATATTCCCGCAACAGGGTGTACGCGGCTCTGTTCCGCGAACTTGGCTGGGAGGTGGACTACTTCTTCGTGAAGGTGTGGCCACGGTTCGGAGACGTGGAGGCGCTTCTGCGCGGTCTATGGCGGCGCCCGAAGCCCGATCTCGTATGGGTGCCGGTCGCCCGCCAGCGCGACGTTGCGGCCGCATGCCGCTGGGCGCACTCGCGCGGCGTGAAGGTTGTCTTCGACCCCATGATCTCGGCGTGGGACAAGAAGGTTCTGGAACAATGCAAGTGGAAGGCGGAGGAGCCGCGCGCGAAGAAGCTTCTGGCCAGGGAAAAGCGTCTCATGTCGCTTCCCGATCTAGTCTGCTGGGACACTTCGTGCCACGTGGACTTCTGCGCGAAGCATCTTGACGTGCCGCGGTCGCGCCTGCGCGTCCTTTTCACCGGCACCGACGAGACGGTGTTCAAGCCGCAGCCCGAATCTCCGCCCTGTGGCTCCGGCTCCGGAGAGGCGCCGAAGTTCTCGGTGCTCTACCACGGCGCCTATCTCCCCCTCCATGGCACCGAGACGATCGTGGAGGCTGCGCGCATGACGCAGGGCACGGGCGTTCACTGGGATTTTCTCGGCTGGGGCGCGTACAAGGCCGCCACGGAGGAGAAGGCGAAGGGCATCTCCAACATCACGTTCCTGAACAAGGTCCCATACGTGGACGTTCCGAAGGTGATAGCCGCGCACGACATCGTGCTGGGGGTCTTCGGTACGACGGCCAAGGCCGCCCGCGTGATAGGGAACAAGGTGTACGAATGCATGGCCTGCGCGCGGCCTACGATCAACGAGTTCTGCACGGGCTATCCTCCGGAGGCGGCGGATTGCAAGGCGATCAAGTTCATTCCGGCCGGCGACCCCGAGGCTCTCGTCAAGGCCGTTGAGGAATACCGCGCGGACTGGGCGAACCGCGAGTCCTACTTCGCCGCGGCGCGCGAATTCTTCGAGAGGCACCTCTCCATGGCGGTCATAAAGCGCCAGCTCGCCGGAATACTCGCCGATATGGGCTTTTGAGTATGACGACTGCGGAAAGACTCGTTGAAAAGCTAGTCGCGCTTGGAAAGACCTGCGCGACAGCAGAATCGTGCACAGGTGGCGGCGTGGGCAGCGCGATTACGGCCGTGGCCGGGTCGAGCGCCGTGTTCTGGGGCGGCGTGATAAGCTACGACAACTCGGTGAAGCGCGACGTCCTGGGCGTGCCCGCCGAGATACTCGCGACGAAGGGCGCCGTATCCGCAGAGTGCGCTGCCGCCATGGCGGAGGGTGCGCGCCGTCTTCTCAAGACCGATTTCGCAGTCTCGATAACCGGAATCGCCGGGCCTGGCGGCGGGAGCGACGAGAAACCGGTGGGGCTCGTCTGGTTCGGATGTGCGGCTGAAAAGGGCGTGAAAACGGAAAGAGTCGTCTTTGCCGGAGATCGCGCGGCCGTCCGTGCGGCGGCGGTCGAGCACGCGCTTAGAATGCTTCTCGCGGCAGCAGACGCCTAGGGGATGCGCGGCAGATACGCTTCGGCGCCGGAGAAATGGTCGAAGGCGCAGTCGATGGCCGTGGCAGAGTGGGCGTCCGAGCTCAGGATGAACTTGACGCCGCGTTCGCGCAGGAGCTTCCTGAAGAAGGGCGAGGGGTAGGCATCCGAGAGCCAGCCGCGCGATATGGCGCCGGTGTTGACTTCTACGATCTTGCCGGAGGCGGCGATTGCGTCGGCGGTCAGGCGCAGTTCTTCGAGATACCATGGAGCGGACTCGTCGAAGTAGGGATGCTTCGTGTTGAACTTTCGCACGAGGTCCGGGTGTCCCACGACGTCAAAATCGAAACTGGCCGCCATTTCGCGCTCTTGTGCGAAGTAGGCGCGCACAAAATCGATGGGGTTGCCGGCGAAGGCTTCGTCAATGCCCTTTTTGAGGAGGTCGGGGGCATGATCGACGGGGCAGCGGAGGCCGTTCTTGACTACGTTGTGGATGGAGCCTATTATGTAGTCGGGCGTCAGGCTGGCGTATGACGATCGGTCGGGGGTACATGTACCAGGGATGTAGTCTGCCTCTACGCCGCAGAGGATTTCGATCTTTCCGCGCCATTTTTCGGCGAGGGCGCGGATTTCCGCAAAGTACAGCGGGGCCGTCTCGGACGTGAGGTTGCCGCTTTCGCCTGCCGGCAGCATGGCATGCGACGAAAAGCCAATCGTGGAGAAGCCGACGGCGAACGCCGCGCGGACCATGTCTTCCGTCGAGTCCTTGCCGTCGCACCATCTGGAGTGGGTGTGGAAGTTCGTCTTCGCCGCCGGGCTCATGCGGGATTCTTCGCAGGCAATGTCTTTTCTCTCTGTTCCTTCCATGACTTCTGTTCTCGTTTGGCAGGTTGCACACGTAATTATGTCACAATTGGGCTCATCATGCAACACTTCTCGTACGTTCGTTTGCCCTATTTTTGTCGATTTACCCCCTTGCGCGCCGACCGAATATTTGATATATTTTTCGCTCCGTTCAGGAAAATAAGGAAAAAGACATTCATGCCAACAATCAATCAGTTGATTCGCAAGGGGCGTCATCCTCTTGCGACGCATTCGAAATCGCCGGCGCTCAAGAGCTGTCCGCAGCGCCGCGGCGTATGTCTCGTCGTGAAGACGATGACCCCCAAGAAGCCTAACTCGGCACTGCGCAAGGTCGCCCGTGTGCGCCTTACCACAGGCGTCGAAGTCACGGCCTACATCCCCGGCGAGGGGCACAACCTCCAGGAGCACAGCGTCGTGATGGTGCGTGGCGGCCGCGTGAAGGATCTTCCGGGCGTGCGCTACCACATCGTGCGCGGCGTTCTGGACTCGCTTGGCGTCTCCGGGCGCAACCGCAGCCGTTCGAAGTACGGCGTGAAGCGTCAGAAGGAAGAGAAGAAGTAAGGAGCCGCCATGTCCAGACGCGCAAGAAAGATAGAGAAGCGGGTCTCCCTAGACCCCAAGTACAACTCCGAGCTTATCGCCCACGTGATCCGCGTGATCATGAAGGATGGCAAGAAGACGACGGCCGAGAGGATCGTCTACGGCGCAATCGACAAGATTCGCGAGGAGATCGAGAAGAATCCGGCGAAGTTCGAGAAGGCCGAAGGCGAGCAGAAGATCGTGGTCAAGGATCCGATCGAGGTCGTCTCCCAGGCGATTGAGAACATGAAGCCGAAGGTCGAGGTGAAGACTCGTCGCGTGGGCGGCACGACTTATCCCGTCCCGAGCGAGATCAACCCCGTTCGTCAGCTTTCGCTTGCTCTTCGCTGGATGACCACTTTCGCCGGCGCGCGCCACGGCATGGGAATGCCTGCGGCTGTGGCAGCCGAGATCGTGGATGCGTTCCAGGGTCAGGGCAACGTCATCAAGAAGCGTGACGACGTCCACAAGATGGCCAACGCCAACCGCGCATTCGCGCACTACGCTTGGTAAGAAGGCGGTTGTCTTTCCTGAACGTGAAAAGACCGGCCACAAGGCCGGTCTTTTTCGTTGTACGCGAGGCAGTTGCAGAATCTGGCGGGGCACCGCCTATGCCTGCGCGAGGGCGGACGCCAGATCCACCCATTCCTCGTTTGAGAGTTCCTCGGCGCGAGCGGAGGATTCGACGATCCCCTTGAAGATGGCGCCAAGCTGTTTGCGGCGGTGCTCGAAGGCCTGCTTGGTGATGCGGGCGAACATTTCGCGGACGGCGTCCGGAAGGGCGTCGTTGCGGTGGTGGCGGCGGAGGGCCACGACTGTGGAGCCGACGTCCGGACGGGGCCAGAAGCACGTGGGCGGCACCTTGCGGACGCATGAGACGGAATAGTCGAGCTGCGCCCAGACGCCTGCGAGCCCCCGTGTCTTTCCGCCTGGTCCGGCGGCGAGGCGCTCGGCGACTTCCGTCTGCACAAGCACCGTCATCGCCTCCGGTCTTGCTAGGGGGCGGCGGATCAGTTCAAGGAGTATGCGAGTCCCGGCCTGGTAGGGGAGGTTGGAGACGAGACAGGGGAGTCCGTCGCATGCGCCTGATTTTATGAAGTCGAGCGCGTCGCCTTTGAGGACTTTCAGTGAGGCGGGGTTCCCGAGGGCTTCGGCGAGGCGGTCGGCGAGAACCGGGTCCTTCTCGATGGCGGTGACGGAACGGCCGCGCGCGAGAAGCCCTTCGGTCAAGACGCCCAGACCGGGACCTATCTCGAGAACTGGGAGTTGAGAATTGGAAGTCGAGGGGATCTCGGCCGCGTCGAGAATCGCCTCAAGGGCGTTTCTGTCGATGAGGAAGTTCTGCCCGAGAACCTTGTTTGGATGGAACCCGTGCGAAAGGCACCAGGCCTTGACCTGGGATGGACTCGTCAGGTTCACTTCGCGCCGTTGCCCGGCATCGGGTATTCCTTGATGTAGGCGGCGGCGCGCAGGCGCGCGATCCACTCCTTGTGGAGGCGCTGGCCGAGGTCGCGCTTCACATTGCGCATCACCTTGTCGTACGCCTCGGCGAAGGTCAGGACGCGCGTGGCGGACTCATCCTCCTTGCGGAGGATGAAGGTCCATCCGTCGAGCGAGATGGGGTCGGAGCGTTCGCCCGGCTTGAGCTTCGCGAGAGCTTCGACAATTTCGGGGCGAAACGCCTCCTGGGGGTTGACGTCCTTCCACAGGCCGCCCTCCTTCGCGTGCGAGTCCGCCGAGAGCTTGATCGCCAGGTCGGCGAACGACTCGCCCTTGTCGAGGCTTGCTACGACTTCCTTGGCGCGGGCGGCTGGATCGCCATCCTTGGCGTCGGGCTTGAGGAGGATCACGCGCACGGAGACTTTTGCCCCTTCGCTGTAGCGTTCGGGATGGGAGTCGTATTCGGCCTTCATCTGCGCTGGCGTGGGGGAGAGGTCCTTTTCGACCATCTGGTAGCGCATGGCTCCGATGATCATGTCTTCCTTGAGCGTGGCGCGGAATTCGGTGACGGGGATGCGCGATTCGGCGAGATTGGCCTCGAAGCGGCTCATGTCGCCGTCGAAGCGGTCGTGGACTATTTCGCGGATGCGGTTGTCCACGACCCACTCCTGCATGTCCATCTTCTTCTCGGCGGCCTGGGCGAGCACGAGGCGGCGTTCGACGAGCGAGTCGAGCGCGGCCTTGTATATGTCGCGCGCTCCTTTTTCGCCGCCTTTCGCGGCGGCTTCAAGGCGGCTGGATATCTCCGGATTGCGTTTTATCTCGTTGCGGACGTCGTCGAGCGTTATCGCGGAGTCGTTCACTTTCGCCACGATCGCGTCGAGCGTGGCGGCCTGCAGGGTGGAGGCAAAAGCGGCAAGAAAGAATATTGAGACTGTTTTCATGGCGGAAAGGATAGCAAAAACTCGCATTCTTGACAAGTCCGCTTGCAAGCGCGGGGGCATTTTGATAAAATATCCGAACACTTTTGGGAGAAACAGAAAACATGGCAATCGTTCTCGGCCTGCCGAAGGGAAGCCTTCAGGAATCGACCTTCGCGCTTTTCAAGCGCGCGGGGTTCAACGTGACGTGCTCGTCGCGCTCGTATATCCCGTCAATCGACGACGCGGAGATACGCTGCCGCCTTCTGCGTCCGCAGGAAATGTCCCGCTACGTGGAGCTTGGTCTCCTCGATGCCGGCATCTGCGGCTGGGACTGGGTGTACGAGAACGGCAGCGACGTGCAGGAGGTCTGCGAGCTCAACTATTCGAAGGCCACGTCGAACCCGGTGAGATGGGTGCTCGCCGTTCCGAACGACTCGAAGATAAAGAGCGTGAAGGATCTTCAGGGCAAGCGCATTTCCACCGAGGCCGTCGGGCTCGTGAAGCGCTATTTGAAGAAGAACGGCGTGAAGGCCGAGGTCGAGTTCAGCTGGGGCGCGACGGAGGTCAAGGCGCCCGAGCTTGTGGACGCCATAGTGGATCTCACCGAGACGGGCTCCTCTCTCAGGGCGAACAACCTGCGGATCGTCGACACGATCCTCGTCTCCACCACGCGCCTCATCGCCAACAAGGCGTCCTGGAAGAACAAGGCCAAGCGCGCGAAGCTCGAGCAGCTCAAGATGCTCCTCGTTGGGGCGCTCGACGCGCAGAAGCGCGTGCTGATGAAGCTGAACGCTCCGGCCAAGTCCCTCGCGCAGATTGTCAAGGTCCTGCCCGCCCTCCATGCGCCCACGGTCAACAAGCTCAACGATGACGCCTGGTTCGCCGTGGAGTCGGTTGTGGAGGAGCATCTCGTGCGTGACCTTATTCCGAAGCTCCGTGCGGCGGGGGCCACGGGAATCATAGAACTGCCGCTGAACAAGGTAATATTCTGAGAAAAACGCAGACAAGGAGAACAAGATGGGTTCCATCAAGAAGAAGCGCCGCAAAAAAATGTCGAAGCACAAGTACGACAAGCGCATGAAGGCGCAGCGGCACAAGAACAAGTAGGCCCATTGTGGACGGAAGCGCCATAAAGCCGCCGTCCTATGCGTCCGTTCTTAAGCTCGTGTGGCCGTTGGCCCTTGGCATGGCCAACAACGCCGCGATGCAGTTTGCGGACCGCGTTTTTCTAGCACATGAATCAGCCGCCGCACTCGAGGCCATATTGCCGGCCTCGATGCTGGCGCTGATTTTCGTGTCCTTTTTCCAGTCGCTCGTAGCGTACGCTGGCACGTTCGTCGCGCAGTTCCATGGCGCGGGCGACGAGCCGGGATGCGGGCGTGCATACTGGGCTGGTCTGACGCTGGCCGCCGCCAGCTCTCTGCTGCTGCTTTGCCTCGTGCCGCTGGGCGACTTCGTCTTCGTCCATGCCGGACACGCTCCGCATGTCGCCTCCCGCGAGATCACGTACTACCGCATCTTGATGTGCGGCGCGTTCGCGCTTTGCGGGACGATGGCGGCGAGCGGCTACCTCACCGGGCGTGGACGCACCAGGCTCGTCTTCTGGGTGAACGTCGCCGGGAATGCGCTCAATGTGGCGCTCGATCCTCTTCTGATATTCGGCTGGGGGCCCGTCCCCGCGCTGGGGATGGCCGGCGCCGGCATCGCGACAATCGCGTCGCAGGCTGTGCAGATGGCCATACTGAATGTCGTCGTGATCCGCGAGGTGGGGGCCGGGGGCTGGAGGACAGAGGACAGAGGACAGAGGACAGACAACTCTCAACTCTCAATTCTCAATTCTCAATTCTCAATTCTCAAATCCATCATCTGGTATGGAGCGCCGGCGGGGGTCTATCAGGTGCTGAACCTTCTTTCGTTCACGATATTCGTGTTCGCGTCCGCGGCGGCCGGTGACGCGGCGCTGGCCGTCTCCAACGCCGTGTTCACCATAAACTATTTCCTCTTCGCCCCGATGGAGGGCTTTGCGGTGGGCGCGGGCACGCTCGTGGGGCAGCATCAGGGGGCGGGCGACCCGGAGAACGCAATGCGCGCCGGGAACAGGGTGCTGACGCTGGCTCTTTCGTACATTGTCGTGGCAAGCGGGCTGGTGCTGGTGTTCCGTCGTCCGATACTTGGACTGTTCGCGGCGGACTCTTCGGCCCTTGACTCCGCGCAGTTCATGGATCTCGGCGCCGTGCTGCTCGTCCTGGCCATCATGTGGCAGATATTCGACGCCGCCGACACCGTGCTCTCCGGCGCGCTCAAGGGCGCCGGAGACACGCGTTTTGTAATGGGATGGATGCTGCTTTCCTCGTTCGCGGTTTGGCTGCCGCTCGTGTTCCTTGTGCGCCTTGCGCATCCCACGATGCCGGCGTTCTGGGCGACGATGGTGGTGTACGTCGTGTTCATATGCGTCGGCACGGCGGTGCGCTGGCGGCGCGGCGCGTGGCGGCGCATTAGGCTCGTTGACGGCTAGAGGCGCGTCGGTCAGCCTGCGGAGAGCTTCTTCGAGAGCTCCATCATGCGCTCGCCGATGTCCTCGAACGTGACGTCGGACGAATACACATCCTTATAATAGGCGTACGCCTTAGCGTAGTCCTGCTTCTCCTCGGCGCAGAGGGCGAGCTGGTAGACGACTTTCTTCTTCAGGTCGTCCATCATCGGGAGCTGGTCGCGCGCGGCTTCGAGCTGCATCACGGCCATGTCCCTCTGGCCCTTCTTGAGGAAGCACATTGCGAGGTAGTACAGCGCGGAGAGGCGGTCCTTGGGGGACTTCTGCGCGAGCTGCAGGTGCTTTATGGCCTCGTCGTAGAAGGTGGGGTCGGCGTCGCCGTAGGTGTAGTACTGGAGGCCGAGCTCGTAGCGGAGGCGGAGGTCGTTGGGGTAGCGTTCGACGCGGGCGTA
>Ga0310786_10007734_pt1 | contig 13948 bp, 21 predicted proteins | sample AusTroGonzalo_MG_FD_203881 | JGI IMG/M metagenome (GOLD analysis project Ga0310786, IMG submission 203881) | Bovine rumen microbial communities from tropical cattle in Woodstock, Queensland, Australia - Gonzalo_03 (v2) (version 2) | ecosystem: Host-associated > Mammals > Digestive system >... | reverse complement strand
ATTAGTATAATTATGGAAGCAAGAAAATCGAAGAATATAGGAACCATCAAATTAGGTGGACAAGAATATGATATATTTATAGCTAAATCAGAAGAACAAAAAAGTAGAGGGTTACAACATTTTAAATCTTTACCAAAAGATGAAGGAATGTTATTTGTAATCAATGAATCCAATCCTGTTGAAACATTCTTCCATATGCATAATGTACCGTTCCCACTTGATATGATCTTTATGGATGATGAATTTAAAGTACTTGATGTTAAAAGAGGTAATCCAGAAGATGATAAAATAGAAGGAATTGCATCATATGTATTAGAAGTAAATGCTGATTCAGGAATTAAAATTGGTGATGAAGCTGATTTAGAAGATGATGATAATGAAGAGTATGTTATGAAAGTACTTTCTCCTGATGGTACAGTTCAAATGCATCTTGAAGGTGGTGAACGTATTGTTAGTAGACGTGAGACGTTAGTCTTAATAAAGAAAGCACTCAAAGCAGCAGAATCTAAAGAAGATAAAGACTATAAAGCATTAGGTAAATATATATTCAAAGTGCTTAAAGGATAGGATTCAAGAGAACCAGAATATGTAAATGCCCCAGAGAAGAAGGAGGATTGATTATGGCAGAATATAATCCATTTTAGGATTTAAATCCACAGTTTTCTTATTATACTTCTGCACCATTACCAAAAGTAAATAATAATATTATAAATAATGTATTACATGGAGATATTTCTTTACCAGAAGGTTATACAGTAATTCCTAAGAAAAGTGAAGAAGAAAAAGATGACTATAAAATAATTGCTCCAATAAATCCAATTAATTGGAGTAATATATAGAACGAGATGGCTTCAACTCATGGAGAACCAATTAAACATTAGACAACTTCTACTACAGTAAAATAGGATTTACAAGGTAATAAGAAAAAGGCTATGGAGTTTTTTTAGTCTAAAGGTTTAAATGCTTACTAGGCTGCTGGAATAGTTGGAAATCTTATGGGAGAATCTAATTTAAATGAATCAGCTGAAAATCCTAGTGGAGCTTATGGAATAGCTTAGTGGTTAGGTAATAGAAAGAAGAATTTGATTGCTAAATATGGAAACAATCCTACTTTCGATTAGCAATTAGAATTTTTATGGGAAGAATTAAATACCACTGAAAAGAATGCTTTTGATAAATTATTAAAAAGTCAATCATTAGAGGAAGCTACCAATAGTTTCATGAAACACTTTGAAAGACCTTCTTCAAGAGAAATGGCACAGTCCATTCATAGGAGAATAAAATATGGAAAGGAAGTCTTAGCATAAAAATAAACAATTCGGATGGAGATCAATATTTTAGGCCCATAGTGGAGGATTTAGTAGTAAGAGAGTATTCGGAGCTGCAGGAATGATGATTTGTCTAGGGCTATTAGTAGCTGGTTTTATAATGGATAAACCAGTACCTGATTTCGCTGAATTAGTATATGTGACAAGTGCTTCATTAATGGGTTTGGATAATGTTACAGACATTTTTAAGAAATCTGTGAATATTTCTAATTAAAATTTGATTAATTTATATTAAGTGATATTTTTATTTAAAAGATATTTCAGAAACGCTCTATAGAGCGAATTATATATATAACCAATTAAAAATAACGTTATTTATGAAAATTACAAGTAACAACAACGAACTTAATCAAATGATTAAGAAATTACAAGAAGGTGGAGAAATGGCTCCACCACCTGAAGCAGCTCCAGAGGGAGGTGCACCAGAAGCAGGTGCTCCTGAAGGTGGAGATCCTACTGCTTAGATTTTAGAAGCTGCTACAGCTGCATTACAAAATCAAGATTGTAACTTAGCTATGCAAGTTCTACAAGCATTAGTACAGATGTTAGGTGGAGGTGCTCCTGAAGCTCCTGCCGCTCCAGAAGGTTAGGCACCTGTTTATAAGAAAGGTGGTAAATTTGCTGGATGGGTTAAAAAGTAATTATTAACTTAAACTGAAAGGGTGATACGGACACGATAGCCGTGTCACCCTTTTATTATTTTAAATTAATCTTATTATGGCTGAACAAAATCAAGAAATCACATATCTTCCTTATGGTTAGGATGAAATATCTTAGTAGGATTTAATGACTTCTTTAGCTAATGGAGTACCATCTTATTTAGAAAGTAAACGTTGGGCTAAAAAGGATAAATATCGTTAGGCTTGGTTAAATGCTTATCAAGATATAATTAATCGTGGACTTACTGGAGCATCTAATAGTTCAGGAGTTTGGGCTATAAATCATGGTGGAGATCCTATTGATTTAAATACTAAATCAAATATAGAAAAAGAAATGTATTAGGATGCTGCTTGGTATATACAATAGCAGATGTCTTAGATGACTCCACGTAGTAAATAGGAGGAAAAGAAAGAAGAAAAAAAATTAGATAAATTTGACTTTGTAACAGGATTTAATGAACAATTATTAAGAAATAGATTTGGTGGTAATCCAGAGTTATTTAAAGATCCTGATGAAGGATGGAACTCCCTTGATCCTAGAGGAGAAAACGGATTAAGAGGTACAGAACGTAGAAGATTAGAGATGATTTCACAATTAAAATCTTATTTACAAGGATTAGATGGAAAAGATTTTGATTTTGAAGGAACTCCTTTTACTAATATTAATGATGCTAAAACTAAAATATAGACTGCTATTAATGCTTTAGAATAGACTCCTAACGATATAACTGATGATATTCCAGCATTAAATGCCTTAGGATTACAACATAAAGCATATTTTAGTAATGGTGGAAATGAATACAGTACTCACGTGGATGAAAGTGGAAATCCATATACTTATAATGAATGGAATGATAAATTAGCTAAAGATGCTGAAGCTAAAACTAAAGCAAATGCTGAGGCTGCTAAATAGAAATTGGCTTAGTAGAGAGCTAATCAATATACTAACTTTAAATTTTATCAATTTAATTTAGCTGGAACTCCATTAACTACAGAATCTTCATAGAATCTTATAAATAAATTAAATTCTGGTTAGGATTTAGACGGAAATGATATTTCTGGACTTAATTGGGCTTTTAAACAAGCTATAAAATCTGGAGGATTATAGAATCTCTCCAAAGAAGAATTATCTAAATTTGGTCCTAGATATTCTGGAACTCCAAATAGACTTAAAAAATTACCAGGACTTGATGGAGTTTATTATGATTCTATAGGAAATAGAATAATAAGACCTTATAGATAGGATTAGCAACAAGTAGGAGGAACTACATTATAGACACTTATTGATTAGAATAGTCCAGAGGCTCTTGCTAAGAAACAAGAAGAAAACAAACTAAAAGCTGCTAATAGAAAACTTGATAATGGGTGGGAAACAGAAGATTATTTAAGAATGGGAGCTATGGCTTAGGATATTACTGGAGCTATAACTGCTTGGTTACCAGGTTATGGAACTGCAGCCTCTGGAATATTAGGTTTAACATCCTTAGGAACTAATATGGCTGCAGATATAGCTGATGAATCATTAAGTAAATGGGATGTTGCTAAAAATGGAATTGTTAATGCTGGATTAGCAGCAGTAGGTATGGTTCCGGGATTAGGTTTAGCTTCTAGATCTGGAAAATGGTTAACTACTATTGCTAAATGGGCTCCTCGTTTATTAACATTACAAGCTATTAAAGATTTACCTGAGTCTTATAATTCGTTATAGAAAGCTATTAATAAACCAAATGAATTAACCAATACAGATTGGAAAAATATAGCATATGGTTTAAGTGTTGTAGCCGGTTTATCAAGAGGAGCTTCTGGATTTGCTAATAATAGAAAATTTAAACCTGCTTTTACAGAGAGTACGGAAAAACAACATATAATTACTACTTCCAAAGGAAAGAAAACTATAACTTAGGAATAGGTTGATAAAATTAAAAAATTAAATCCAAAAGATAAAGAAAAATACAATGAAGAAGTAAAAAAAGTGTTAGGATTAGCTAACGATGAAACTATTAGTACAAAAGACTTAACAATACTTGGTAAAACTAAATCAAGAGGAGTAGAAATAAAAGAAGAAAATGTTCCTGTAGGACTTTCTCCAAAAGCTAAGGCTTATAGAGAATATCTAGAAAATAGAAATAATAGTATGAAGAATGGAGAGGGTATATATAAATATGCTCCAAGATTTCTTCCTACTAACTATGATATATATAAAGGAGCAGCTACTCTTCAAGTACCAGGATTTAATATATCTGATAGATTAAGAAATTTATGGAATCCTCTTTCTGATAAGAATTTATAGCGTAAAGGAATTGTTGTAAATGAAAATAAAGTCAATGTAAATCCTTCTGAAAAGTCTATTACAAACTCAAAAATTAGTGAAAAATCTACTCCAAAATCCAAAACAAATGAAAAATAGTATTCTAATCCAAGAGAAGAATATAACTAGAAACAATAGCATCGATCCGATGTAGAAATAGAATAGTTTATAAAATCTTACGGAGAAAAAGGAAAGAGTTCAAATAATTCATTTAGTCATGGTTATGGATCTAGTAAAAATAGGGTAAAAAATGGAGAAATAACTATAGAATTAGGAGATGGTGTTAAATTTTCTTATAAAGTAAATAATGCTTCTGAATATAAAAACAATCCTGGAAAAGTATCTACTTTAAGAGGAGATGTTGCTAAAAAAGTTCAAGAACAATTATCATCTACTAAAAATGTAGATAAAGTAAAAATAGGTAAAATTCTTAGAGAATTAAAACGTAAAGGTTGGTTAAAACAAGGAGGAAGTATAAATCCTTCTTTAGATATAATAATTGAAGATTTTATAAAAAACAATAATATATGAACATAAGACCTAAAAATACAATTTTATTCGCTTGGACAGGAGTAAAATTTTCATAGAATAATTTAAGAGGTGCTAATTGGAGACAACAGGTCTTTAACAATTATCGTTAGCACCTCTTAGATTAGCTAACTAAATATGGTGAAGCTCAAGACTATGGACAATGGTTAAATGAAATGTAGTCTAGACATGCTAATATTTATAATTTAGCTGGTGGAGAAAAAGGAAACTGGGAAGATGTTGCCTATAAAAATGATTTAGTAGGACAATATCAGCAAGATTATAGAGGAGGTTTAGGTAATGATGGTTAGTACAAGAGATATGGTTCTGTCTAGATAAATGATTCTGATAGATATGACTTTAATTAGGGAATATCTCCAAACTTTAATTCTAGATATAATATAGCTAATCCTCCTTCTAGATATTCTGGAGATAATACAGGAAAAAAATATGTTGTAGACAATCTCTATAGTGCTATTACTGATGATAGAAGATTACTTGGAAGAAAAGGAGATTGGGATGAAACTTCTGAAGATTATAAGTAGTGGTAGAAGGAATTAAATGATAGAGGATGGGAGACATTTCTTGATAAGGATAATTATTATAAATTAAGAAGAATTGGAACTCCAGATCCTTAGCAAAATGATTCTCAATAGAATCCTCAACAAATTAATCCTCAACAAAATCCTTAGTCTCAAAATTCTGTTATAGCACAATAGAAGTTTGATAAAGAACCATTTATAAATAAACTACAAGCTGGATTTAATAAAATAGCACCAGATTTATTAGATGTTCTTCGTTTAGCTGGAAATATGCATAATAACGAAAGAGTATATAATGAATCCATGAAAGCTATTATTCCAAATTTACAATAGAGTTTCCATACTCACAGACAAGTATTTGGTGATGAGGCTACTAAACAAGCATATTATAGAAGAGCTGTTCAAGGTTAGAGTCAAGCTGCTAAACCATTTACTTCTGATGCTGATAAGTAGATAGCTTATCAAATGGAAGCTAAACGTATTGGTGATGAATTAAGAGCTCAAGGTGATTTAGCTGATAATCAAAGAATTAGAGAAACTTCTGCTGAATCTGCTGCTCATGCTGATGCTAATATAGAAAGAGATACAGCGGTAGCTAATAATAATCTTACTGAATTAATTAAAGCTAGAGCAGCTAAACATCAATTAACTGCTTAGAAATATTCAGCTGACTGGACAAATATAGACTAGTTCTTACTTGGAAGATAGGCTAGATTAGAACAGAAAAAAGCTGAGGAAAAGAATATTAATAGACAACTTGCAATGCTAAATATGCAAGAAGATCTATTAGGAAATACTACTCTATCTGATTTAAAATATCAAAGAGAAAAAGCATATAATGACTATATGTCAAATACTGATGAATCTAAATCAGAATAGTTAAGACAAAGATTTAATGATTTAAATATTAAATATTAGAAAGCTTAGATTTAGGCATAGAGGGATGCTATAAATAAATATAAACTTTATGCTAAGTCTGGTACTAAATTAACATATAAAGACAATACGTCTAAATATTTATATAAAGTTTCAAGGGATGTTGTTGAGCATTTTAGAAAAATGTCTAGAATGACTGATGATTCTAGAGTTAGAACATTACCTAAAACTGTAAAACTAAATTCCTCTCCTAAAAAGAAATTATAGTTAGGAGGTACTGCTCCATTTACTATTTATCGTCCTTTAGGACCAACCGGAGAAACTTCATTTACTAATACTAATGAATTAGGAGGAGGTTCTTCTAAATCTTCTTCAACTAAAGATACTGCAGCTAAGGATAAACTTGATATGATTAAAGAACTCTTCAAATCAGTTCAAGGATTACCTATTGATGTTACTAGTGTATATTAGAGAATGGTTGGAGTATTAAATAAAGCTAAAGCATTAGGAGAAGAAATGACTACTGATGATATAGCAGCTATGTATCTAAATTCTATGAATGATTTAGCTAGACTCAAATATAGTCAAAAAGCCTATGAAGATGCTAGAAGTGTAGCAGTTGGTAATGATGCGTTAAGTGAAACTGCTGTTGGAGCTAATGGAGAATTAATTCTATAGAATTTAGAAACTGGTGAAGTCAAAGTTGGAACTATGTCTGAACTTAAAAAGTCTGAAGGAAAATTAAATGCTTTAACTAATGAACAAGCACTTACAATGCGTGCTCATTCGCCGAATCTTGCTTTTAATGATAGAATATTTGATATAGTAAATAATGGAATCGGAATGAGTAAGATTGCTAATCACATTAAATCATTAGCTGGAACTATTGGTTCTATGGAAACTAAAATAGAGGGAATTACTCAAGTAGAATCTAACAAAATTAAAGCTGGATTAAAAGAATTAGCCGAAGCTCCTGATGGATATTATAAAATAAGTACAGATACAAAGGATTCATCTGCTAACGTTAATGCAGCATTAGAATATATTTATGGAGCTCTTCCTAAAAATTATAGAACTATTCTTGAAATGAATAGTAACGGTCAAGGAAAGAAATTAATAGCTAGTTTCTTAACTTCTCAAACAAGTGGATTTGTTAAGGAAGACATAACTCCTTTAACTGGAAAAGCTAGTGATAAAACAAAATCTGGAGGAAGTTCTGATGAATTAGAAATGAATAACGCTTTAAGATTATTAACTGGAGCTGGCGGAAGTCATTTATAGACTTTTGGAATAGGAAATAATAATGTTATTCAAGCTTATGGTAGATAGGCTACTATAGCTGATACTACTTCAAATGAATCTGCTTTTGGAGCCGATTTTTCTTATAATGATATTTATAAATCTGGTGTTGGTAGAATATTAGATTTAGATAATGCTTCATTTGGTGATGTTCCTATAAATAAGGCTATGAAAGATTCCATTATTGTTGATAATAGTAAAATTGTTGGAATAGATTTACCATACAGAACTGGAAAAGATGGAAGAATTATTCCAGATTTTGCTATGTTGAAGAAAGTTGAAGAAGCCGATTAGGAAGTTTTAAATTAGAATTTAGATCCAAATAAAGAATCTGATATTAATAAAATAAACCAAATATATGCAAGTAAAGGTTTACCAATTAAATATGGAGGACCTACTCAATTAACTGGAAATTATATGAGATTTGCAGTAATACAAGCTACTGCTAGTGAGGATGCATTTTTAACTAAAGATGGTTTAAGTTCTAATGGAACTTTAACTTTAGTTACTGATGATAATGAAATTGAAAAATATGTTAGATTAATGTAGGGAATAACTAAAGATAAAAAATATTCTTTAGATAAACCTGGAATATCTTGGGGAAATAAAGATGTGTATAAAGGTTCAATATTCATTCCTATAACCGGTGATATTACAGATGCTGCGTTAAGTGGTGGTGGAAGTAAAATTAAAACCGGAATGACTTAGGATTATGATACTATGAATAGAGCTTGGTATACAAGAAATTATATAGCTCCAAAAGAAGAAAATTTTAATAAGTAATGAAATAGAATGATTACTTTTTAAACTAGATGTATAACCCTGAATTTAGTCCTGGAGATTTTTAGACTGTAGGACTAAATTCTGGAAATACAACTATTCGTGACAAAAATGATTATAAAGAATTAGATATAGTCAAGAATAATCCGATGTTCCAAACAGATGGAAAATTTGATGACAATAAATTTGACTAGATATATGATAAAGCAATGTTTGGATTTTAGCAAATGTCTGAGACTGGAAGTAATGAAAGATTAGCTTCTAGTTATTCTGCTTTTAGAGATGATATATTTGCTAAATCTGGAACAAAAAATAAAGGATCCGAAACATTTATTACTAAAATAGCAAACCCTAATAGACAGACTATAGGTTTTGTAAGTAGTAATATAATGGAAGCTCCTACTCAATCTGTTAGAGAAGTTGCTCAAGCTCAAAAGGTTTGGAATGGAGAAAAATGGATAGATGCTCCTAATGATGATACTATAGGTTCATTTTTTAATCCAAAAGTATTAGCACAGTGGGACTTTGATGCTGATATAAATGGTAATCCTACTAAAGATAAAGATAAAATTGTTTATAGAAAAGGTGAAAAGAAAATAAATCCTATTACTGGAACTTATTACTATGAAACTCTTAACGGAAGAGATATTTATGGTAGAGAAGTTCTTTCTGGATGGGATACATTTACTGTAGATGGTTCTACATTAAATAAATATGATTTCTTTGATTCTGACGATTTGGATAAATCTGTTGGTGGATCATTTTTAAAGGCTGCTGTAAAAGTAGCTCCAGCCCTTATTCCAACAATATCTCCTTGGTACATTGCTGCTAGAGTTGGATTATCAATGGCCGATTTAGCTGGAAAAGTAATGAAAATGACTACTGGTAGTGAAAATGAAACAGCATCTTGGTTAGAGGGATTAAATGCTGCATTTACACAATCTACTTCTGATTATGCTAGAGGTTCTTCAGAAATGGGTATAGAAGCTCATGCTTGGGGTTTAGAAAATATGTTAAATCTTGGAGCTGATGTATTTACTCAATTAGCTGAACAACGTTGGTTATTTACACACGGTTCTTCTTTGTTGAGTGGAAATGGTAAATTAGGATTTAGTAAAAAAGCATAGGAAGCATTTAAAACTTAGAAATAGAAAGAAATTTTATAGAAATTAGGTAATAGACAAGTTCTTTCTGAAGATGAAACTATGGTAGACCTGTTTGCTGCTTCTGCTGCAGAAGCATCAGCTATGCTTGATAAAAAATTAGCATCCTCTAGCAAATTTGGAGAGTACATGTCTAAACTTTATATGACCGGAATAACTGTAGCTGATTCTTATGGAGAAGCTAAAGAAGCTGGACTTTCTGATATTGAGGCCGCGTTATTTACTCTTGGATATGGTCTTGGTGAATATGGAATACTAAATACTAATTTAGGTGAACATATACTTCCTGAATTAAGAGCTGAAAAACGTCGTATGCAGGCAGCTTTAACCAAACTTTCTGGAGTTGAATAGGAAGCTAAAAAAGATACTAGAAAATGGTATAAAAGAATATTAAGTGATGCTAAAGAGGCTATTGTTGGAGATTACAATGATGCTAAAGTAGCTGCTGCATATAAAGCTAAATCTCCAGGTAAAGCTGTAGCATTAAGTGTAGCTTCAAATGCTTTAGGTGAGGGTTTAGAAGAAGTTTCTGAAGAATTATGGTATGATGTAGCTAAATCACTACAAAATGCTGCAGCTAGTATTGGACTCACTCAAAGTGGAAATAAAATGGAAGCTTTTGATGGAGGTAGTTTAGAAAAAGTAGCTAGTCGTTATGCACTTAATTTTGTAGGTGGTGTAATTGGTGGAGGTATAGCTGTAGGACTTCCTGGATTCCAACAAGGAATTAAAAATATGCTTGGATATGATATGTCTAAACAACAGGCTTATTAGGAAGTAGTTGCTCTTGTTAGAAATGGCAAGAAAGAAGAATTATACAAAACTATTGATAAACTTGAATTAGCCGATGAAAATTAGGCAGCATCCAAAATTGGACAAGGTACAAAAGATGATAATTTAAATTTAGCTAATAAAAAATTATTGAAAGGAACTGTGGACATGATTGAAAAATTACTAAATGTTCACGGCGCTGATATTGATGATCATAGTGTATTAAAAGGAATATCTGAAGACGCTAGAGGTTTAATAAGATTTCAAACATTACTTGGTACTAAAGAAAAAGAGGGTTCTACTATATTAGCTTCCTATGTACAACGATTTAATAGTTTAGCTACAAGAATGGCTAATGTTTCTGCATAGATAGAAGGATTAGAAAATAAGAATGGAGACAAGGCTGCTAATTTATCTTCACAAGAACAATAGGAATTAGTAAATCTAAAAACAGAATTAAATCAATTATAGAAACAAAGGGATAATTACTTTAATGGAGAAATGGCTAAAATAGTTATGCCTAAAATCCTATTTGAATTATCTGCTTCACTTTCTACTCCTTATATAGCTACTAATTTTAAAGATTATGTAGAGAAAGTTGAACATAGAGTAATGTCCGACATTTCAGAGGAAAGATTAAAACAATTAAAATAGGAATGGGAAGAATATAAAGAAGGAGCATATAAAGATGATTTTTCTTAGGTTTATGGATATTTTGATTATATAAATAGAAAATTCTCTGATAAATTATTTTAGTTTGATTAGAATTATTTTAAAAATGTAAATGATTTTGCACAACAAACTGGAAATATATTCATTACAGCAGAGGAACAATTAAGAAACCCTCAATTAACTCCAGAAGATGTTCAAAGAGGAGCTACAGAATATCATTAGACTGATTCTATTTCTAATAATCCAAAAGCTCAAAGAACTGTAGCAGCTTTAAGAGAATTAGCTACTCTTATTGGAAATTAGGATTATGTTTAGGAATTAGATATTCTCAGAAATCTTCCTGAATCTTTAGAAGAATTAAGAACAACCTTAACTGAAAGAGGAGAGGATGCTGACTTTATTATAAATAGTAATTTCTTACCTTATTTATAGGAAGCATCTAGAGAATTTTTACATAAAGAATTTGAAGAAACTGATATTTCAAAATTAAGAAAAGTTGCTATTCAACATATTGGACATGATTTATTAACAAATTCAAATAATTCTGAAGATATTAAGAAAGTTCTTAATAATATCAAATATATGAACTAGTCTACTAAAGATTTCTTAAAAGGAGATTTCTTTAGAGAGTTTATGGCTTTTGATGGAGATCACAACGATATAATGGATTTGTATGATGAAGATGATCCAGAATTGGAAAGAATTCAATCACTTTAGTCTGAGTTTAGTAAAATTGTTACTGATAAACAAATTTCTCCTATAGATGAACTGGCTGATGAATTTTAGCTTTCAATTGGAGATGAATCTAAACCTATATCACAAATAATTAAAGATTTAGATATTCTTGCTAAACAATTAGCTAATAAAAATAGAATAGAAACTTTCAATATTGAGGAAGCTATTGAAAAGCAAATTTCTCATGCACTACAAGTATTAAATCTTTTAAAAACTCACATATTAGCTGCTAGAAAAGATGGAGCTAAATTAGGTAATTTATATGGATTTAATTATGTTATGAATAGTTTAGATCCTGATTCAAAACTTGTAGAAATTGATAAAGAAATAGCCGATACATTATTACAAGATTTAGCTAAAACAGAATCAAGAATCATTCATTATTAGAATTTATTTAATATTAATTCTGGATAGAAATTAGCTGAACAAAAGAAAATTAAAAGTAGAATTGATTATAATTTTATATATAAAGTAAAGAAATACATTGTATCTATTATTCCAGATGATTGGAAGGATAAAGAAACATTAGAAGCATTAAATACTCCTACATTTGATGAAATGTCTAAAAAAGATGGAGATTCTAAATATGATATTACCCAAGAGTAGAGAAACGCTTTACAAAAAGAATCTATACTTTTATAGGATACTTTGTATGATTTCTTCCAATCTAATAAAGATAAAATATAGAACGGAGGATTAAAAGATATTATAAGTAAATTTAAATTACTTCCATCTTCATCTGATATATCTAAAACATATAACGGAACAACTATAAATAATAAATTAGAGGATATAGATGATAGAACATTAGTTTATATATTAGCAACGGCTGCTTCTGTAAGAGCTTCTGATTTTTATGAACTGATGAAAACATCTATTGATCCTAGATATGCCCCTATTCCTGGACAAGAATTAGCTACTAAAATGTCCTATTCATTCTTGATGAATCAACCAATGTTTGAAGCGTTTGGTAAAGCATATAATGAATAGATTTTAGAAGAGACTCAAAAATTAAGTAAAGAGGATAGTGCATTCTATTATAATAACTATAATAAAATTATTTCCAGTGATTCTCAATTAGATAGTTCTTATGCTTTATAGTTTTTGCATACATTTTTAGTAGAGGGAATTCCAGGAGCTGGAAAATCAACTGGATATTATTCTGTTCTTATAAATATGTTAAAGAAATCTAGACCAGAATTACTTAAAAAAGTTATGATTATTCATACTAGTGCTGATAAAGCAACTAAACTAGGTAAAGAAATTGGTTTAGAGGATGGACAAATTGAAGGATTAAGTAAAGAAGAATATTTAAAGAAAATATTTCCAAATTATAAACCTTCAATTTATAAAAATGGAGTAATTCAAGAGAAATTAGAAAATCTTCATTAGGATGAAGAAACTGGTATTTATCATTGGAAAGATGTTGAAATATCTAAGGATTTAGATCCTCCAACATTAATAATATTTGATGAATCTACAAGATTTTCACAACAGGAAATGCTTGTTTCTGAAAAATTTCAAAGTGAATTTGGAGTTCATGCTATAGCTACCGGTGATTATGACTAGATAGGAGCTGTAGGATAGATAGAGGATTCTGGTGGAAGCATAATATATTTAAATACTTTCCAAGACAATTTCTTCCATAGTCCTAAATTAGGTACTTCAATGAGAACTGAAAATAAAATTAAGGACCTCAATATAGACAATTTTAGACAAGCTAAAGATGGATATATTAAAGAACTTAGGGCTAATGGACAAGTTAATGATAAAACTGATTTAAAATATTATGAAGATACTACTGGATTATATGGTGAAAAATTATTAAGTAGAGATTCAGATACATTAGATGCTACTATAGGATTAATGCTTGATACTCTTAAGGATGGAGAAATAATCAATTTTATAGCTGATAATAAAGAATCTGAACTTTATAAAAAATTGTAGGATTTAAATGAAAATCACGAAAAATATAAAGGAAAAATAAGATTTATTGATTCTGGAACAGCTCAAGGTGAAGAGGCATAGTACTATATAGTAGATTTAAATCTAAGAGATATAGGTCCTATTACAAAGGAAAATTAGGGAAATCATGAACATTTTATTAATACTTTCTATACGACAATATCTCGTTCTAAACAAGGAACATTGATTATTAAAAATAATAATATTGATAATATAGTAACTAGTACAAAGGTTGATGATTTAATTAAGAGTCCTCTTAGCTAGCAAGCTATAACTACTTATGGTGATGAATTTATTAAGTCTTTAGAGGAAATTCATGGAG
>Ga0310786_10007733_pt1 | contig 13948 bp, 9 predicted proteins | sample AusTroGonzalo_MG_FD_203881 | JGI IMG/M metagenome (GOLD analysis project Ga0310786, IMG submission 203881) | Bovine rumen microbial communities from tropical cattle in Woodstock, Queensland, Australia - Gonzalo_03 (v2) (version 2) | ecosystem: Host-associated > Mammals > Digestive system >... | reverse complement strand
GCGCACCCACTCGTCCGTCATCCCTGCGCCCGAGCAGTGCAAGCGGTTCGCTCACGATCGCCTGCACGGTCCACATGGGGTTGACGGATTCGTAGTAGTTCTGAAACACGACGCTCATCGCCGCAGGGTTCTCGCGCCGCCAGGCCTCAAAGGGCCGCCCCTGCATGAGGATTCTTCCCCGGGTGAGCCTTTCAAGCCCCAGGACGATGCGCGCAAGCGTGCTCTTTCCCGCCCCCGACTGGCCGATCAGCCCGACCCGCTCGCCCTCATGAATGCAAAAGCTCACGTCCCTGAGCGGCCAGATCGTCCGGCCGCCGACAAGGGAAACGCCGTCCTGGTAGGAACGGGCAACGTGCTCAAGTTGAAGAAACTTATTCATGCCCTGCCTCCGCCATTGCCCGTCAGGCGAGTGAATGCTTCGGCGAGCGCCAGGCGCGTATTGACCAGATACCGGGTGTACTCGTGCTGCGGATTGGTGAGAACATGCGGCCCGCCCCGTTCGATGACAGCGCCCTGCCGCATCACAATGAGCTGGTCGGCCAGCGCCTGCACGACCCCCAGATCATGGGTGATCATGATGAGCGCGACGCCAAGCTCCTCCCGCATGCGCATGAATTCGTTCACAACCTCTTTACCCGAAAGCACGTCAAGCGCGCTCGTGGGTTCATCGGCAATCACCAGGGAAGGCTTCAGAAGCCGTACTGTGGCGAGCATGCAGCGCTGCAGCTGTCCGCCCGAGAGTTCGCAGGGGAAGCTGCGCATGATTCGCGCAGGATCCTCGAAACGAAGCGCAGCGAGCGCCTGCTCGACCCTCCGGATCGCTTCCTGCGAACCGATGCGGGGACTGACGCAGCGCAGGCTCTCGAGAAGCTGATGCCCGATGCGGATCAGCGGATCAAAGGCGCTCATCGGCTGCTGAACGATGAGCAGAATCTGGCGGCCATACAGAGCGGCCCTGCCTTTTGCCGTCATGGCAAGCAGATCCTCACCCTTCCAGAGGGATCTGCCGCGTACGGAAAGCACCCGCGGCTGCAGCCCGATCGCGGAGAGCGTCATGATGGACTTGCCGGCTCCGGATTCGCCCACGATGCCGAGGCACTCGCCCTCGTGCAGTGCAAAGCCCGCCGACGACACAATGGAGCGGCCCGTTGAGGCGACGGACACGGACAGATCCTCAACCAGCAGAAGGGGCGTTCTTTCGCTCATTGGCCGTCCCTCCCGGCATGCCGCAGATCAAACGCATCGCGCACGCAGTCTCCAAGGAAATTGAAGCAGGCCACTGTTGAGAGAATCGCCACGCCCGGCCAGAACATCTGCCATGGGTACTGCAGCATGACTTCCTTGGCTTCCGAAAGCATCATGCCCCACTCGGCCACCGGAGGCTGTACCCCCAGCCCGAGGAACGAGAGCGCCGAAATCATCAGGACAACCGAACCGGTGTCGAGCGTCACCAGCACGAAGAACTCGCCCGCTGCGCCCGGAGCCAGATGCCGCAGCAGGATCCAGGCTTCTCCCGCACCGCATACGCGGGCGAACCGAACATAGCCGGCATCCGAGATGCGGCGCACGATCGTGCGCATCATGCGCGCATACCAGGCCCACTTCGCCACCACGCACGCAATGATCATGTTTGTAAGTCCCGGCCCCATCATGCCCACGATCGCAAGGATGAGCACTTCACTTGGAAAACTCATCATTACGTCAGCCAGGCGCATCATCACGGCATCCACCCTGCCGCGCATGCCGCCCGCAATCGCGCCGTATAGCGCACCGATCGCCGAGGTGATGAGCATCGCGGCAAGGGACGCGCAAAGCGTCGTGCGAATGCCCCAGACAAGACGCGAAAAGATGTCACGCCCCAGCTGATCGGTTCCAAGCCAGTGTCCGCCGCCAGGCATCTGGAACTTGCCCGTGATGTCGATCGCCGTCGGATCGGCAATCGGCAGAACGGGAGCCAGCACCCCGAGCGCAAGCAGCATCGCGATGAAGACCATGCAGCCCCGGGCCATCCGGTCGGCGAGCAGCCGTTTCAGAATCGCATGCATGCAGCGCCCTCCTAACCGCCGCGCTCGCGCGGATCGAGCCACGCGACGAAAACGTCGCTCGCAAGGTTAAAGAGCACGAAAAGCACCGCCATGATGAGCACATAGGCCTGGATGATCGGGAAGTCGCGGTTGAAGATCGCCGTGATGCAGAGCCGTCCGATGCCCGGCCAGGCAAAGATGCTCTCAACGACAAAGGCGCCGGCGATCAGCTTGGGGATGGACATGCCCAGGGCCGTGGCCGCCCCGCGCAGCGAATTGAGGAGCACATGCACCGTAAGACGCGCATCCGTGAGACCACGCCCCCTGGCGAACAGCACCCAGTTCTCATGGCTTGTTCGGATCATCTCGGCGCGCACGATGCGCGCATAGGTCGACACATACGCAAGCGAGAGCGTCACCGCAGGCAGAATCACCGACTCAGGCCCCCGCATGCCGCTCGTGGGCAGCCAGTCGAGTTCCACGGCAAAGAGCCACATGAGAAGCAGCCCTGCCCAGAAGCCCGGCAGCGCCGAGGTGAGGAAGATCATCAAGCGCACGAACTTGTCGGGCAGCCGGTTTTCATAACGAGCGCAGATCACCGCGCTCGCCAGACTGATGACGAGGATGAGCGCCAGAGTGACCAGCGCCAGGTACACCGTCGCAGGAAACGCCTCGGCGATCTCAGCAGCAACCGCCCGTCCATTGACATAGCTGCGCCCCAGATCGCCGCTCATCACGCCGCCCAGCCAGTGGACGTACCGGGTGAGCATGGGCTCGTCCAGGCCGAGCTCATGGCGAGTCTGCGCAATGAGCTCGGGAGTGGGCACCATGGCGTTCACGCGGATCGCCACCTCTGCCGGATCTGAGGGAGAGAGGGCGATCAGCACGAACGAGACGATTGAAATGCCGAACAGTATGGGGACGAGCAGCAGAAGCCGCCGCAGGATCATCCTCGCCATGGCACTGCCCTTACTTCTTCTGCGCGGGCTTCTCGAAGGTCATGAACTCGAACGGAATCTCATACTGGGAGACGGCAAAGTCCACTCCATACAGCGCAGTCGAGTGCACCGCCTTGGTGCGCGAGAACGACACGGGCACATACACGGCCGAATCGTGGATCCGCTTGAGGATGTCTGCGGTGAGCTCCTTTCTCTTTTGCTCGGAGGGCTCGGTCATCAGAGTCGTGATCTCCTTGTCGATCACCGGCTTGTCAGCCAGCCCGATCTGGGCCTGGAAGTCGCCGTGCGCCGGAATGCGCCAGGACGAGAAGTAGCTCTGCGGGTCATACGGAGCGCCCCAGGAGAGCGAATACTGCATGTCGAACTTGCCCGTGCGCTGGCGGTCAAGGAAGGCCTGCTTCTCCTCGCCCACGATCTTCATGTCAATGCCGATTTTGCGCAGATCAGCCTGAACGGCCTCGGCAATCGTCTTTTCCTGCGTGTTGCGGGAGTTGAAATAAAAGGTGATCTCGCAGCGCTTGCCGTCTTTCACGCGGACGCCGTCTGCGCCAGGCATCCATCCCGCCTTTTCCATGAATTCAGCGGCTTTGGCCGGATCATACTTGCGCGCCTCAAGCGGCACGTCGCACCCGGGAACATTCTTGGCAAAGAGCGTTTCAGCCTCGGTTTCACGGCCGTTGAGGACACCCTGAACGATCGCCTGACGGTTGATTGCGCGCTGAATGGCCTCTCGCACCAGAATATCCCCGGTGATCGGGGCCTTGGAATTGAGCAGGATGGCCCGGCTTGCAACCGGACGGCTCACCACTGCGGCAAAACGCCCTTCCTTCTGCAGCTTGTCAAATGCATCACTCGTCAGCTGGTCGCCGTCGGCGCCGAAGACGAGATCAATCTCACCCTTTTGCAGCGACAGCAGCATCGTCTGCGGATCAGGCAGAACATTCCAGCGGATGCTCTCGAGCTTGGGCTTTGCACCCCAGTAACCCTCATTGCGCTTGAAGACCGCGAACTGGTTGTTCTTGTGCTCGGCAACCATCCAGGGACCGGTACCCGCCAGACAGGAGACGCCGTCCTTGGTGCCTCCATCCTTCATGCACTTGGGCGAAATGAAGCGGAACGGACGCGTGAGGCCGAGCTCGATCAGCGTCGGAAAGTATGGGTGCTTCAGCACCAGGCGGAACGTATGCTCATCAGGGGCCTCGCTCCGGTCAATTTCATTGATCATGTCCAGCCAGGCATGCCGCGTCCTGTTGGCCATGACCGCATCAATGTTCTGCTTGACGCTTTGCGCGGTAAAGGGCGTGCCGTCGCTGTACTTGACGCCCTTGCGCAGGTGGAATGTGTAGACCTTGCCGTCCGGGCTGATGTCCCAGCTCTCGGCAAGCCACGGCTTGACTCCGTCATGAGCATTGATGACGAGCGGCTCGAAGACCATGGCCTGAGCAGCCATCTCGCCCAGGTACAGGTGCGGATTGATGTTGCGGATGTCCTTCATGCTCGCATAGTTGAGCGAGTTTTTTTGAGGGACTTTTGCTGAATTCTTGTCGCCGCAGGCGGTCAGTGAGAAGGCAACGGCCGCGCATGCCAGCGCGCAAACAGAGAGGGATTTCATGGTCGGATCCATATGACAAAAGGAAGAAACGTATGAGGGGCATTCTACAGACCGTCATACAAATGTCAATTTCGTCATACTTTTGAAAATCTTCTCAGTCCGTCATCAACCTTGACAGCTGAGGTCGAGAAAAACATACAGAATGCGGATCCAGGCTTTCGGCCTCTCCTCGCACGTTTTTGAGTTAGACTTGTCACTGTGAGAAGAGTTGCCATCTGATTGTTTCATAAGGAAACTTTCCATGCCGCAGATCCCTCAGTCAATCGAGGTTCAGAACCTCAACACCATAATCCGGGCCATCAACCAGAACCCCGATAAGAGCATCGTCGTGAAGAACGGCACGTTCGAGGCTGTAGGCAAGTTCGGTGCGTTCTTCACATCCAAAGCCAAGTGCCGCGAGGCTACGGAAGCCTTCTTTGCCGGAATTCGGGCAAAGTATGGGGACACGGTCGCGGTCACGCTCGAGCCCAAGCTTTCGGTGATCAGAACACAGGGCAAGGCGCTTGATGCCCGCCTGGCAAGGGATCTTCTCGTTCAGGCCGGCGAGCTTTCGAACGGACTGCGTCAGATCAACTCGGACATGGCGCGCCGTTTCGTCGAGGGCAGCGGCATTCCGGGCGACAACCGGAACCTGGACGCGGCGCTCTCCGACTACGCGCGCGATCACGGCCTTACGGAGTCGGACAAGGCTCTGCTCAAGCCGCATCTTGCGCAGATTCTGCAGAAACAGGCCGAGCAGGCCAACTCCCTCATGAGCTTCGCGCAGTTCGGCCAGCTGGTTCGGGAGGGGACCCTTCCTGTTCTGCAAAGCTTTGTCGCGGCCCGAGATTTTGTTCAGGGACATGGCCTGGACTCTGTCGTGGACAGTCTGGCCGCGCAGCACGGATTGACTGATCCGCAAAAGGCCGAGGTTCGCGCTCTTCTTGACAAGGTTGCCCTGAACGAGAGCATTCAGCAGGCCAAGGCGGGTAAACCCATGACGCCCGCCAATGCTGCCGCCGCCTTCGCCAACAGCGTCCCCGTACAGGCGCTTTTGTATGCGTGGGGCAAGGACACTCTGCCGGAAGATGCGGGCTTTGCCAGCGCTGCCGCCCTGAAGGAAGTCATGTCGATGGCCAGTTTCACGAATCACGCGGCCGATCTGGCCGGCGTGGCCTCGCAGATCGGCATGGGCTACGCGCCAGTGCTGCTGCTTTGCCTGTCGAACATGCCGCATATGCGCGAAATTCAGCCGGAAGGGCTGCTGACCCGGGAGACGATCTGGCAGGCGTGCTTAGGCGAGGCGCTGCCCGCGGGGTACTCCGGGCTGTCCTGCCGGGAGATCAGCGACAAGATGCTCGACAAGCTCACTGAGCGCCTTACCGGTGCGGTCGGCGATGATCCGCAGAAGGTGGCTGAGGCGGTTGGCCTGCTCGGCGGCGGCATCTCGCTTGAAAAGGCGCTGGAGTTCGGACAGCACCCGATCGAAGTCACCAAGGACTGCTTCAGCGGCCTGCCCCTGCTCAACACGGTTCAGTCACTGCCCGATTTCGAGGGATGCGAGAAGTCGATTGCCACGGACATCAACAGGCGCGGCTCGCACTTTTCCCTTGAAGGCTACCAGCCTGTCATCACATTCGGTGCGAGCGGCAACGAAGCCGTTCAGAGCGTGCATATCCAGGACACCCATGAACTCACTGAAGAGCAGCGGCAAAACTTCAGGTCCGGGAAACCGTCACCCATCTCCGCCAAACTTGCCGCAAACGTCCGCGCGCTGTGCGGGCAAAACGACATTCAGATGCGCCAGGTTCTGCTCTGTCTGGGGCAGTCCGGCGCTTTTCCCGTGCGCAGCGTAAGCGCCGCCACGGGGGTGTTCCACGACGAGCACTCGCCGCTCGACGTTGACGTGCGCAGGCTCGAGAACGGGAACGTGTCCCTTCGTTATCGCAAGCCGGAGAATTCTCCCCTGGAGGTTGACTACACGTATGTCGTCAGGCCCGACGGCAATGCGGTGATGACCGACTTCCTGATGCGGGCCAGGCCGGCGCAGCCTGAAGCCGCGGATCCCGGACAGGGTGCGCCACAGGAGGCTTGATCATGCATCGCAAGCTGTTTCGGGAGATTTTGGACGGACTGGCCGGAGCGTTGAACCTGCCGGGGATTTCTACGAGCGAGGACGGCTGCACGGCGCTTATCGAGGTGGACGGGTTCGAGCTGTGCCTGCGCTGCATTCCACAGGGCTTTGTCGTGCTGTTTGCCGTCGTGGCGCCGTTCCCTGTGAAAAACAAAGCCGAGGTGGCCAGGGAGTTGCTTGATGCCAATACGCTGTACTACCGCACACAGGGATTCACCCTGGGGGCCAGGAAAGACACGGGAGTGACCCTGCAGGGCGTGATTTCGCTGCGGGTCGTTGACCAGAACTCGATCAGAACGTTTGTGGAGAACTTCCTGAATGTGGCCGAGTACTGGCAGGAGTTCTGCCAGAGCAAGGGTGGCGGACAGGAGGCTGCGCATATGCCAGACGAGCTGCTCAACATGCTGTCCGTGAGCGTCTAGCGCAACCGTAGGGAGAAGAGGCCATGAAGGAAATGTTCCGCGCATTGCTCGACAATTTGGTCGCCACTTACGGCTTGCCGGGTGTGCAGACCGATGAACAGGGCATTGAGGCGCTGGTTGTGATCGACGACTTCGAGGTGGCGCTGCGCCTCGTCTCAGCGGGCTATGTTCTGATCAGCACCGTGGTCGCACCTTTGCCTGAAAACAACCGGGAGCGAGTGCTGGAGGCGCTGCTTGACGGCAACACGTTCTTCTATCAGACACGCGGGTTTGCCCTAGCCGCCCGCGAGGATACGGGCGTGACGCTGCAGGGAATCATTTCGCTTCGGGTGCTGGACGGACCGGGCATTTCCTCGGTCATGCAGCACTTCATCAGCGTAGCACGCTACTGGCAGCAGTTCTGCATGGACGCCGAAACCTCCGCCGAAAACGACGGCGCTTTCGGGGACGCAGGCTTGCCGGGCGGGCCAGGGCTGCCGGAGGACATCGGTTCCATGGATTACCTGAGAGTCTGAGGCGCGACAAACTGCCACTTGTCCTCAGGGAACACCAGTCCCATGAGCATGAGACTTGTCCCGTGACTCTGACCTCCGCACTGCTTGTCAGCAGCCAGACTGCGGGCCTCGGCTAGCAGCTCCTGAATCTTGCACGGAGCGCGGCACAGGCCAGGACGAGTACCATGAGCGCCGCAACAATGAACGCCAGCAGGCAGCACTGGGCCATGTTCATGAACTTCAGGGACGGAACCAGATACCAGCCGTCGGAACTGTTGTACAGGCCGATGAGCCACTCCTGCATCGCCGAGAGCTTCATGCCGTCAGGAACCACCGCCAGGTCATAGCCGCAGTCGCCCGTGGGCATGAACCAGTCCGGGGCCCATTTCTCGAGCGGAAGCCCGAAGGGATAGTGCGGCTCGGTGCTGCAGCCCTGAATTCCGAACAAATCGTCAAGCGAGTCGCTGCGCACCGCCTGGTGGATCCGGTTGAGCCTGAGCGAGCACATTGCGCCGTACACGCACCCGCACAGGCTAACAGCCGCTGCGGCCAGCTTCACCCAGAGGTTCCTCGGCGCGATGCAGGCGATGAGCGCCCCCAGTGCGATCACCAGAAATGCGAACCGGATGTACACGCACTGCTCGCAGGGCTTCATGTGCAGCCAGACCTGGAAGACGTAGTGCGCGACCAGAACCAGTGAGCAGCTCAGCGCGATGATCAGCACCCAGGGCCAGCGCATGTCCGACCACCGGGACACTGTCTCCAGGGGAGAAGATCTGAAACGTTCAGTCCATGACATTCAACTGCTTCCTGTGCCGGTCCTGCCACGCTACTTCATCAGCGCAAGTTCCTTGATCAGCTCGACCATGCCGTTGACGCCCTGGATCGACCTGGTCATGATCAGGTACTTGCCGTTGACGACATAGGCCGGAATGCCCTGGATCCTGGCAGCCGGATACGCCGCCTTCCAGCTGTCGGCGAGCCTGACGACCTCGGGGCTCCTTCGGGCCTTCTCGAACTGCTCGGCCGAAATCCCGGAGGCGTCGGCCATGGTCTTGATGAAGGCCGCCTCGCCCGAGGTCCAGCGCTCTGCCTTGCGGTGGTAGGCAAAGTACACGGCATCCATGGCCCTCTTGAATGCGGAGGCTTCGTCTTCGATCGAAATGCCTGCCTTTTCATCGCGCAGCATGCACATGGCGAGGAACTCGCTTGCAGTCCGGCCGTACTGGCCCCTGCTCTCCAGGTGCATCGGCATGAACTTCAGGCCCGCCTCCTTTTGAATGCGCGGCAGTATCCGGGGGTCGACGCCGGTGTCGTAGCGGAAACAAAACGGACAGTCGTAGGAGTAGATCTTCACGAGCGTGCCGGCCGGAACGGGAAGCGGGTTGTCAAGAACCTTGTACTGGGTGCCGGGCTGTCCGGCAAGCACCGGCATGGCGCACAGGGCGGCAGCGGCGGCGGTAAGGGTTACGAACTGTCTGCGAAACATTTGCTATCGGAAAAAAATCAGATCAATGTCCTTCACGCGCTGGACGACGGCTTGCTGCAGGGACACAGATTGTAGAGCCTGAGAGCTTCTGCGGCATTATGCACAACGAACCAGCAACGCGGCGCCAGGAGCCGGCGGACAATTGCGGCAGGCCGCCCTCCCGGCGGCCTGAAACCGGCACTGCCGCCCGCATCCTGCGGACGGCAATGGCAATCAGGTCCGGGAATAGCCCTGCCCGTACTGCTTGAGTCTTCTCTTGTGCTGGTACATCTTCAGGTCGGCCCGCTTGAAGACGGCCGCCACATCGGGATCGTCATCAAAGATCGACATCCCGCAGGCGACGGAAGAGCCTGAGGCTCTCAATGCCCCGTCGTTGAAATCGCTCACTTTGTCGAGCAATTCGCCGAGACTGTCGTAATCCTTGCCCTGAACGATCACGACGAATTCATCGCCTCCGATGCGGAAGACCGGACTGTGCTTGAAAATCTCGCAGATGGTTCGGCTGACATGCTGCAGGCAGTGATCGCCCTCCTGATGGCCGGCAGTATCGTTGATCACCTTCAGATCATTGACATCCAGAACCACGATGGCAAATGGCGCTTGGCGGTGATCCCTGATCTGATCGTTCATCTGCGCTTCGGCCTGCAGGAAAGCGCTTCTGTTCTTGACGCCTGTCAAGCCGTCGATGTTGGCCTTGCGCTGAGCCTCCACAAGACGTCTTCCCAGTTCCTGCTCCTGCCGGACCTGCTCATCGATGTCGTTCACGCCAACGATCAGGCGGCGTCCGTTCTTCTCCTCCACCATGGCAGCCTTGAGCTGCACATGGACGTGCCTGTCGCCTATCATCAGACGGTACTTCCAGGTGAAGATGCCTCTTTTTTCAATCTCGGCAAGCACATTGTCCTTGGTAAAGACCGCAAGAAACGCATCCTGGTCCTTCGGATGGTTGTAGATGCGGGCATCCCTGCGCACGGCGCTGAAAAAGTCCCGCCCCAGCTTTGAGGTATCAAAGTTCTCGCTGAAGGCGCTGATCGCGCTGAATTCGCGATAGTCGTCCGTTTCCGGATCCACAACGTAGACAACGATGTAATTGCCCGTGATCGCATTGAGCCGGGCATAGATGGTGCGCTCCTCCTGAATGCGCCTCTCAGCGCGCCGCTGCCGCATCAGCTCATCGATGTCTGATACCGCAATGACGATGATGCGCGGGTCATCCTCCATTCTGGAAACCTTCATCTGGACGTAGAAGGTGCGGTCCTGCTTGATTCTGCGGTAGGTGAGTTCAAACACGCGGCCGCCATCGAGAACTCCGGCAAGATAGTCCGGATTCATCGCCTGGAGGAAATGCGCGCGATCCTGCGGATGGACAAACAGCTCCGCCTCCCTTTTGCAGCTTTCGAAGAAGTCCGTGCCGCGCCTCGCCTCGCTGAGCACACCGCGCTCGTCGTCGGTGTTGAATTCAATCAGCTCTTGGGTTTGCATGTTGACGTAGAACAGATCCGTGCATCCCCTGGCCAGGGCATGGGCCAGATGGTTGTAGATCTGGGCCGTGCTGCTTGCATGTTCATAGGCAATCCTGGTCGCGGCGTTTTCGCGCTGAACGCGAACCATGTCCGTTACATCCAGGCACATGCCCTGCAGGCGCAGACGTCCGTACGCATCCCTGTACTTGAACTTCGTGGTCTGAAACTGACGCTTGACGCCAGCGGCATCGCTCACGTCCTCATAGAAGACATAGGGCTTGTCCATCGACATGGCAAGCAGATCGTCCTGCCTGAAATGCGCCGCCGTCTGCGCATCAAAGATCTGCGCATCCGTCAGCCCGAACACGTCCTCCGGAGCAGCCTTGTGGGCGTACTGCACAAACGCCTGGTTGCAGGCGACATAGACTCCCGTTTCAGCATCCTTGGTAAAGCTGAGGCCGGGCATGTTGTTGAGCAGAGAGGCGATCGTCCGGTTGAGCATCCTTGCGGCATTGTCCCTTTCCTGCTTGAGTGCGGCCTGCTCGTTCTCCTCATTGCTCACTCCGAGGATGATCATCCTCTTGCCGTTTTCCTCGTGAACCATTGCCGCCTTCAGCTTTGCCGGCACGGTCCTGCCGTTGATGATCATTCTGTATCTGTGGGTGAAGAAACCCTTCTGCTCGATCTCACGCAGCATGTTTTCCTTCGTAAGGGTGCGAAGATGCCTCTCCAGGTCCTCTGGAGCGATCGCCTTGCGGGAATCAAGGATGAGATCGGAGAAGAAGTCCTCGCCGTGTCTGGAAAGCCCGAAGGTCTCGTATTCGCTGGACGGGTCATACTGCGTGTACTGATTGGTTTCCGGATCGATGGTGTAAAGAACGATGAAGTTTGGCGAAAGGGCGGCTATTCTCCCCAATGCGTTTTTTTCCTGAAGCAGCTTTCTCTTCTCCTCGATCTGCTTCATGTGGGCATCAATGATGCTGACGCCCAGAATGAGACGGTTCCCCCCCTTCATTCTGGTGATCTTCATGTTCACGTACACAGGGGTTCCGGTATCAACGATGCGGTACGTTGTCGTGAATGCGCCATGCTCGTCAATATCCCGCAGAACCCTCTGCCGGGTGAAGAGTGCCCGGAAGGCCTCCCTGTCCTCCTGATAAATCCGGGTCATGGCATCACGCCTGGCCGATGCAAAAAAATCCTCGCCGTGGCGCTCGAGGGACATCTGCTCCTCACCGACCTGGGAGGAGTATTCGATGTAAGCATCAGTGTCCAGATCAATCAGATAAATGTTGTAGTAGTCCGCTGCCAGAGCGCCTGCAATATCGGCATAAGTTGTTTTTTCTTCATCCGGGGTCGTGATGGAGACAACGGAAACAGAGACAGCCACGCTGCCGGTAACAGCATTGACGGCGATCCGGCGCAAAAGGGCATGAATGGCCGTTCCATCGTCGAGCTTTTGATCAAGGAGCGAACTGCCGGCAGCCTCACGGCATTGCCTGATCGCCGCACCAAAGGTCTTTCCGTATATGGCCTCAAAATGCCCGAAATCCTCGGGGTCCCTTGAAACAGCCGCGTTGAAGCACTTTTTCACAAACTGCCTGTAGGACTGGTTGCTCCGTATGCATGCGATCGAGCCGTCCGAGACTTCCAGAACAGCCAGCGGAAAGGATTCAGCAACAGGGCTGAAGGAATTGCCTTGATCGCCGGCTGACAGCCCCGCATCAAACAAATTGACTCTGCCGACGCTTTCATAGTATTGGGCTTCTCTCGGATTTTCATGCCGGATCAGGGTGTTGTTCCGGTGCTTCTCCAGAATGACTTCAAGAGGCAGCGGTTTGCTGTAGTAAAAACCCTGGAGTTTTGAGCATCCGATCTCCTGAAGAAAATGAACCTGCTCCTCGCTCTCCACCCCCTCGCAAAGCGTATCCATGCCCAGCAAATTGACTGTCTTGACCAGTTCTGTCAAGACGATTCTTCCGGCATCCCCCTCGTCGAGCTTGCGCATGAAACTCATGTCAAACTTGATCAGGTCGAACTTGATGCTTTGCAGGACGTCCAGGGAGGAATAGCCCGAGCCGAAGTCATCGAGCCATACGGGGAATCCGAGCCTGCGGAATCGCTCCACCTGCTCCTTGATGAAGGGGAAGTCCCTGCCGAAGACACTTTCCGTGATCTCGATCCGCAGGCTGTCCCGGTTCAGACCCGCCTCGTCCACACGCTTTCTGACCTCCTCGACCATGTCGCAGGCTTCGAAATCAGAACGCGAGAGGTTGATGGAATGCGGGATGACGTACAGTCCCTCGGACCGCTGACTTTTGATCGCCTCCAGGATGCGATCGACCATGTACAGATCCAGCCGGTGAATCAGGCCGGCGTCCTGCAGCGCCGGTACGAAAACGGCCGGGGATATGACGCCCCTTTCGGGGTCGATCCATCGCGCCAGTGCCTCCACCTCACACACCAGCCCGTTGACCGCCCGGATGATCGGCTGCAGATAAACCTGTATCCATCTCCCGGCAAGTGCGTTGTCAAAATTTTCAACAAGATATTGTTTGAAAACAGCAGCTTCCCGGATATCCGGGCTGTAATAGCGGAATAAGGATTGATACACGCCTTTGAGCGTGTTGCATGTCAGAAGCGCCCTGTCGCATGCCTCGCTGACCGAAACATCCCCGGCTCTGCGCGGATAAACGCCGACATGGATGGGAGGAGTGTTTCCGCCATCCATTTCTCCGAAGTCATGGAAAATCCTGTTCAGGCGCTCCTCGAGCCCGGCCTCTTCAGACAACACGAGAAAATGATCCGCGCTGACATGGCAGCTGTTCTCGTTTCCGAACTCGTGGGCGATCATTTTTGCGAAGGCCTGAATGATCGCGTCTCCGCGTGCATGACCGTAATTGTTGTTGAAAAACTTCATGCCGCTGAAGTCGATGTACAGCAAAACCGGCAGGCCGCCGTTTCTCAGGATCCTGAGCTTGCCCTCCTCCGCGATCTCAAAGAAATAGGACATGGCCGGCAGGCCGGTGAGGTAGTCGTAGCGGCTTGACTTGATCAGGTTTTGCTCATGGATCGCATCGCTCAATGCTTCGGAGATTTCAAACGTCTGCTTGCGGGGGCTCTCGGAATAGCTGCCCTCGTCGGTGTACCAGACATGAGCCAGGCGCACGCCATTGTCCAGGTATACATGCTCCCCGATGGCGTGCACGACAAAGTAGTCGCCGCTGTCTTTCCTGAGCGTGCGGAAGACCTCATCATACTTGCCGCCCTTCGTGGCGAACCGGATCGCGGCGTCGGCGATCCGGGCAACATCATCGGGATGCGTTTCCCGATACATGTCGTTGTCCATGTCGAAGTACGCCCGGGCGCGGT
>Ga0310786_10007731_pt1 | contig 13950 bp, 14 predicted proteins | sample AusTroGonzalo_MG_FD_203881 | JGI IMG/M metagenome (GOLD analysis project Ga0310786, IMG submission 203881) | Bovine rumen microbial communities from tropical cattle in Woodstock, Queensland, Australia - Gonzalo_03 (v2) (version 2) | ecosystem: Host-associated > Mammals > Digestive system >... | reverse complement strand
GTCACACGTGAGGAGATGTTGCGTTCCATCGACATGGGCAACTACTTCCGCATCCCCTGCGACAGCCGCGATTTGAACTACGACAAATTCTTCACCGAAGGCGATGATGCCATCTCCCGCACGGAGGACTACCACTCCCACAATACGCGCCGCCTTGATGTGGAGGGCATGAAGGAACTGTTGCTCAAGTTGAACTTCATCAGAGAGGATTTGGGATTGCAGCCGAGAGCCAAGGCTAAGGAAATACGCAGCGAATGACAACAATATAAGGTGAAAAGATGAAAATTCTCGTCACTGGCGCGAAAGGCTTCGTTGGAAAGAATCTTTGCGCAGAACTCAACAATATCAAGGACGGCAAGGCTCGCTGCTACGGCGATCTAAAGGTAGATGCCGTGTATGAATACGACATCGACAGCAAACCTGAGGAACTAGACGACTATTGCCGCGAATGCGATTTCGTTTTCAACCTTGCTGGCGTGAATCGTCCCAAGGAACAGAGCGAGTTCATGGAAGGCAATTTTGGTTTTGCTTCTACTTTGTTGGATACTTTGAAGAAGCACCACAACGCCTGTCCTGTGATGCTTTCCTCCTCTCAGCAGGCCTCACTGACTGGCCGTTTCGGCAACTCTGAATACGGACGAAGCAAAAAGGCCGGAGAGGACTTGTTCCTCAAGTATCAAGAAGAAACGGGCGCGAAAGTACTCGTCTACCGTTTCCCCAATCTTTTTGGCAAATGGTGTAGACCCAACTATAATAGTGCTGTCGCTACTTTCTGCAATAACATAGCAAACGACTTACCCATTACCGTCAACGACCCCAGTGTGGAACTCGAATTGCTTTATATTGACGATTTGGTTTCGGAAATGATAAATGCTATGCAAGGCAAGGAGCATCGTTGCGACTTTGACGGTTTGGGCGTGTTTCCCTTAGAAAAAGGTAAATATTGTTATTGCCCCATAACCCATCATGTGAAGTTGGGCGAAATCGTTGATTTGTTATACAAGTTCGCCGAACAGCCCAAGACTCTGCTCGTCCCTGAGATTCCGGAAGGCAGTTTCGCCAAGAAACTTTATTCCACTTATCTCTCCTATCTCCCGAAAGAGAAAGTGGCCGTTCCGCTGAAGATGAACATTGACCAAAGAGGCTCTTTCACCGAACTGGTTCATTTGGCCAATTGCGGACAAGTGAGTATCAACATCTCCAAGCCGGGCATTACCAAGGGACAGCACTGGCATCATTCAAAATGGGAACTTTTCATCGTAGTGAAGGGGCACGGACTGATTCAGGAACGCAAGGAAGGCACGGACGAGATCATCGAGTTCGAGGTGAACGGCGACAACATTCAGGCCGTCCACATGCTTCCGGGCTGGACGCACAACATCATCAACCTCTCTGACACAGAGGACTTGGTGACGGTGATGTATTGCAACGAGGTCTTCAACCCCAACAAACCCGATACTTATTTCGACCCTGTAAAATAAAGACAATCATGGCACAATTCAAGAATAACGGCAAACTGAAACTCCTCATCATTGTCGGCACAAGGCCAGAAATCATCCGCTTGGCCGCGGTCATCAACAAGTGCAGGCAGTATTTTGACACGATATTAGCCCACACTGGCCAAAACTACGACTACAACCTTAACGGCGTGTTCTTCAAAGATCTGAAACTCGCTGACCCAGAAGTGTATATGGATGCCGTCGGCAATGACTTAGGAGAAACCATGGGCAACATTATCGCCAAAAGCTATCAGTTGATGGTGGAGATAAAGCCTGACGCAGTGCTGGTGTTGGGCGACACCAACTCCTGCCTAAGCGTTATCGGTGCCAAGCGACTGCACATCCCCATTTTCCACATGGAGGCCGGCAATCGCTGCAAGGACGAATGCCTTCCCGAGGAGACTAACCGCCGCATCGTGGACATCATCTCCGATGTGAACATGGCCTACAGCGAGCACGCCCGCCGCTATTTGGCCGACTGCGGCCTGCCCAAGGAAAGAACTTATGTGACGGGCAGCCCCATGGCCGAGGTGCTACACAACAATCTGAAAGAGATTGAGGCTTCCGACATCCACAAGCGGCTGAACCTTGAGAAGAGAAAATATATCCTGCTTTCTGCCCACAGGGAAGAAAACATCGACACGGAGAAGAACTTCATGAGCCTGTTCTCGGCCATCAACAAAATGGCCGAAAAGTACGACATACCTATCTTATATAGTTGCCATCCACGTAGTAGAAAACGCCTCGAGGCATCTGGTTTCAAACTCGACCCGCGCGTCATCCAACATGAGCCTCTTGGCTTCCACGACTATAATTGCCTCCAGATGAATGCCTTTGCAGTGGTGAGCGACAGCGGTACTCTTCCCGAGGAGAGTTCCTTCTTTACAAGCGTCGGCCACCCCTTCCCCGCCATCTGCATTCGTACCTCAACAGAGCGACCAGAGGCTTTGGATAAAGGTTGCTTTTTCATCGCTGGCATTGACGAGAAGTCGCTACTCCAAGCGGTAGATTGCGCCGTGGAGATGAACCAGAACGCCGACCACGGCATTCCCGTCCCCGACTATGTGGATGAAAACGTCTCGACCAAGGTGGTAAAGATTATCCAGAGTTATACGGGGATTGTGAATAAGATGGTTTGGAGGAAATAGACAAAATTTATCAATAAAATTATGGCATATTATCAACTTAAATTTCCACAGAGTTCCCTTTTCCTTGTCACAGGAGGAGCAGGGTTCATAGGCTCCAACCTCTGTGAGGCGATTTTGAAATTGGGCCACAAGGTTCGATGCTTAGACGACCTTTCTACGGGCAAACAAACTAATGTAGATTTGTTTTTGGACAACCCAAACTATGAATTTATCAAAGGCGACATCAAAGACTTTGACACCTGCATGAAGGCTTGCGAGGGCGTAGACTATGTGCTCAATGAGGCTGCATGGGGCAGCGTGCCGCGTAGTATTGAGATGCCGCTGTTCTATTGCATGAACAACATACAAGGAACGTTAAACATGATGGAGGCTGCAAGACAAAACAAGGTGAAGACCTTTGTCTATGCCTCCAGTTCGTCTGTCTATGGCGATGAGGCACACCTGCCTAAGCAGGAAGGAGTGGAAGGCAATTTGCTCTCGCCCTACGCCGTGAGCAAGCGTGCCGACGAGGAATGGGCGAAGCAGTATACAAGACACTACGGTCTGAAAACCATAGGTTTACGCTACTTCAATGTTTTCGGCCGTCGGCAAGACCCGCACGGAGCGTATGCCGCCGTCATTCCCAAGTTCATCAAGCAACTGCTGAACGATGAACGTCCGACCATTAATGGCGATGGCAAGCAAAGCCGCGACTTCACTTACATTGAGAATGTGATTGAGGCCAACCTGAAAGCATGTTTGGCACCCGATGAGGCCAGCGGCGAGGCTTTTAACGTGGCCTTCGGCGGACGCGAGTATCTGATCGACATCTATTATTCCCTCACCAAAGCCCTTGGCAAGGATATTGAGCCAATCTTTGGCCCCGACCGCCCGGGCGATATCAAGCATAGCAATGCAGACATTAGCAAGGCAAAACGCTTGTTGGGCTACGATCCTGAATACGACTTCGCCCGTGGCCTGAATGAGGCCATTGAATGGTATAAAGCAAATCTTTAATAATCAAAATCTATAATTAATGCTGTTCAATAGCATTGATTTCATCATTTTCCTAATAGCAGTTGTAGTTATATACTACTTGATTCCTAACAATAGGATTAGAAAAGTCTTTTTGTTGGGGGTTTCGTATTATTTCTATAGTTGTTGGAATGTGGCATTTTTGGCTATTCTATTTTTTGTGACCTTATTGTCATTTGGTACCGCTTTGGGTTACAGACGAGATGGCTCTAAGAGAGACAAGAGGCTGTTGGTGACTTCAATAGTTTTGCTTTTGTGTCCATTACTTTGCTTTAAATATCTTGATTTCTTTTCCCATTCTATAGGCGACATGCTGACTCTTGTGGGTTGCAGAATACAAGTGCCAGAGTTCAAATTGTTGCTACCTGTTGGCATTTCCTTCTATACCTTCATGTCAATAGGATATGTGGTAGATGTTTTTAAGCAAAAAGTATTGCCCGAAAAGAATTTGTTGGACTATGCTTTGTTTATTGGCTTTTTCCCACAAATAGCATCGGGTCCTATTGGCAGGGCACCCCAGTTGTTGCCTCAACTAAAAGAGAAACATCCATTATTATATGATAATGTTGCCAAGGGATGCAAGATGATGCTTTGGGGATTCTTCGTGAAATTGGTTGTTGGCGACCGTGCTGGAATTTATGTGGATACCGTTTTTGGTAATTATATGCATCATAATGGAAGTTCCCTTTTGTTGGCCTCGTTTATGTACACCATACAGATTTATTGTGACTTTGCAGGATATTCTCTTATTGCAATAGGAGCGGCAAAAACAATGGGGTATGAATTGATGAATAACTTTAAACGTCCTTATTTTGCAAAAAATGTTGGTGAGTTCTGGAGAAGATGGCATATCTCTCTGTCCACTTGGTTTAGAGATTATGTCTATATTCCATTGGGAGGTAGCAGATGCAGCAAAGGAAGGATGTATCTGAATCTGATTATTACATTTTTGGTTTCAGGGTTATGGCATGGAGCGGCATATACATTCATCGTATGGGGATTGCTTCATGGTTTAGTACAAGTGGTTGACAAGGCTACAATATCTTGTAGAAATCAATTGTGGGCTAAGGTTAAAATTAATGAAAACTCTGCTTTTCGGAGAGTGTTGAATATTTTCATTACTTTTGTAATAGTGAGTTATTTGTGGATGATTTTTTATGCCAAGGATTTTTCTATGGTATTAGGAATTACAAAACGGTATTTTGTATCAGGAAAGCCATACATACATCAAACGACCATATTTTTCTTCGTCATAGGCTTTTTGATTCTTTTGCTGAAAGATTTAAAAGATGAGTTCTTGCCTGGAAAACGATGGCTGCTTAACAGTAATAAGGTTGGAGTAAGATATTTGTCTTTTGTGGCATTATTGTTTGTTATAATTTTTTGTGGAATATTGGGGGGGGGGGATTTTATTTATTTTAAATTTTAATGAGGTATGTGTGAACTTAAAGAATGGCAGAAAGTCCTGTTGGGATTGCTCGCAATTATTGTTATATCTTTAGTTGTTGATAGATGTGTTGGATTTTTGTTTGAGAAAGCATACAAGAATTCCAAATATGGAATATTTCACAGACAAGAATATTGTCTACATGATTCGAAAGATGAGATTCTAATATTGGGTTCTTCACGGGCAGCACATCATTATGTACCACAGATTTTCACAGACAGTATTGGTATGAGTTGTTATAATTGTGGTAGTGACGGACAATGTATATATTACCAGTACGGGATTCTTTCATCTTATATAGAACGAGGCGATATTCCCAAAGTTGTTTTATTGGAAGTGATGAATACTGATGCCGTAGTTTCAAATGGAGCAACTTTTGGATTAGACGCAGCGATTGATAGACTGGCACCCAATTATGGCGAATACAACGAAATAGATTCACTATTGCTGTTAAAAGGATGGAAAGAACGAGTGAAATTGTTTAGCAAGTGCTATCGATATAATTCAAAAGCTGTTCAGTTGATAAAATGTAATTTTATCCCATGGCCAGAGAATATGGGATATGAAGCGGTTTTTGGCGAACTTTCAGATACGACAACACTCAAAAACCGCAAAAACAAAAAAAATGAAGTAATTGACGAACAAAAACTAATATATATGAATAAGTTGATTCGAGCATGTAAAAACAATAATATCAAATTGTTTTTCATCGAATCTCCATATTATTCTATCTCTACATCTTTGGGGATTGATGTACTGAAAGAAATCGCTTTGAAAAATGACATCCCGTATTTGGATTATAGAAACGCTTCAGTATTTATGTGTCCAGCATATTTTAAAGATGAGGGCCATCTTAATAACAAAGGGGCGTATTTTTATTCGGGTGTTGTTGCGAGTAACTTAAGACGCACGATAATAGAAAAACCCATTTTAACTGATGGTTTATTTAAATAAAGAATATTATTAAACATATAAATAACATATACAATGAAAGACACAAAAATCTGTGTAATCGGTCTCGGTTACGTCGGTCTGCCTTTGGCTCGCCTTTTCTCGACCAAGTATCCCACCGTTGGCTTTGACATGAGCCAAGCCCGCGTTGACGCCCTCATGAGCGGCCATGATGCCACACTGGAAGTGGCTGACGAACTCCTTCAGGACGCCATAAAAAATCATGGTTTCAAATGCACCACAAAACTTGAAGACATCAAAGACTGCAACTTCTACATTGTAGCCGTCCCCACGCCCGTGGACAGTGACAATAATCCCGATTTGACTCCGCTCGTCGGTGCTTCGACCACCGTCGGCAAGGTCATCGGCAAGGGTGACGTAGTGGTTTATGAGTCCACCGTATATCCCGGTGTGACCGAAGATGAGTGCATCCCTGTGGTGGAAAAAGTCTCTGGTTTGAAAATGAATGTCGATTTCTACGGCGGTTATTCTCCCGAGCGTATTAATCCGGGCGATAAGCAACACACCGTGGAACATATCAAGAAAGTGACTTCTGGTTCAACACCGGAGATTGGCAAGTACATCAACGAAGTATATAGTAGCGTGATTACCGCCGGAACCCACCTCGCTCCGACCATGAAAGTGGCAGAGGCTGCAAAAGTAATTGAGAACTCACAACGTGACATCAACATCGCATTTGTGAACGAACTCTCGAAGATTTTCAACAAGATGGGCATTGATACATTGGATGTGTTGGAGGCCGCAGGCACCAAATGGAACTTCTTGCCCTTCCGTCCTGGACTGGTAGGTGGCCACTGCATCGGTGTGGATCCATACTATCTTGCCCAATGCGCCAAGCGTTACGGCTATAATCCTGAGATTATCCTCGCAGGACGCCGCATGAATGACGGCATGGGCGAGTATGTGGCCACAGAAACTGTGAAACTGATGTTGAAGAAAGGCATACAAGTCCTTAACTCTGACATTCTCATCCTCGGTTTCACCTTTAAGGAAAACTGCCCCGACGTGCGCAACACCAAGGTCATCGACATCTACAAGGCTTTGAAAGAGTACAACCTCAACATCACCGTATATGACCCGTGGGCCAATCCTGCCATCGTGAGGCATGAATATGGCATCGAAGTGGTGAACGAACTTCCCAAGCAGAAGTTTGATGCCTGCATTGCTGCTGTAGCACATAAGAAGTTTGAAGGCTTAGACATTAACAATGTGTTGAAGGACAAACATGTGGTGTTTGATGTGAAGTGCACTTTGGATAGAAATATCGTGGATGGAAGATTGTAATCTATTATGAAGACCATCCTCACTTTCGGTGTATACGACATGCTCCATATCGGGCACATCTTGCTTTTCAAACACATCAAGGAGTTTTTCCCCGACCAGGAATGTAAACTTATTGTGGCTGTACAGGACGGCGATTGCATATTGAAATACAAGCCGGGCACCAAGATGGTCTATTCCACCGAAGAGCGCATGTTTATGGTAAGTGCCGTGCGTTGGGTGGATGAGGTGATAACCTATGAAGATGTGGATGTGGATATCCAAAAGATAGATTTCGACATTTTCGCCAAAGGGCCCGACCAACAACATGCCGGATTCCAAAGGGCTGTGGTTTGGTGTGAAGCCAATGGAAAGGAAGTGGTGACCATACCTCGGACGGAAGGTATTTCTTCTACGATGTTGAGGGAATTCTCAAAAATCTGATTGTGTAATGGCAAAAAAGAAGCAAAAAAGCCTTAAACAAAAAGCCGCTGCAGGCATGGTATGGACAGCCTTGCAGAAATATTCCAAGATGATTATCCAATTCATCTCTGGTATCATTTTGGCACGTCTGTTAACTCCATTCGATTATGGCTGCATTGGCATGTTGTCCATATTCATGGTTCTGGCGGAAACATTTATTGATGCTGGTTTTGGATCTGCATTGATACAGAAAAAGAGGCCAACGCAAGAGGATTATTCTACGGTTTTTTGGTGGAATCTTGGAATGGCTTTTGTAATGTATGCAGTCCTGTTTTTCTGTGCCCCTGCCATTTCACGTTTCTATAAGATTCCTTTGTTGTGTGATGTTTTGAGGGTAGAAGGACTTGTCTTGTTTATCTATTCGCTTAATATCATCCAACGCAATCAACTTAAGAAAAAACTGAATTTTAAGTTGTTGTCAATTATCTCTATTGCCACATCCATTACTGCTTTGTGTGTTACCATATTCATGGCTTATAAAGGTTTCGGTGTATGGGCATTGGTGACACAAAATTTGATTGTTGCTGCAATTCCATCATTAGTGTTTTGGTTCTATGTTAAGTGGCGTCCGATGTTGGTATTTTCATGGCAATCTCTAAAGGAGTTGTTCAGTTTTGGATTCTACATGTTTCTGACGCATTTGGTCAATCGATTTGGACAACAGTTTCAAGGTTTGTTGATAGGTAAGGTATATAATCCATCCACTATGGGTTACTATTCCAAGGCACATGGTTTGGAAAAATTGGCTTCAACGAGTGTTTCTCAAGTAATGACACAAGTCACCTATCCTTTGTATGCTGAGGTTCAAGATGATAAAGAGAAAATGCAAAATATGGTAAAACGGTTGACGATGACTTTATCGTATATCACTTTCCCGTTTATGTTTATTTTATTGCTCTGCGCCAAGCCTATTTTTGTATTGCTTTATTCTGATCGTTGGTTGCAGAGTGTCCCGTATTTTCAGGTGTTGTGCATCGCGGGGTTGGCCTATTGCTTACAATCAGTGAATTTGCAAACCATTTCTGCCATTGGAAAAAGCAAAACTATGTTCTTTTGGACTTTGTTTAAACGAATCATAGGAATTGGTATGGTCGTTGGTGGTTTGGCTTTGTGGGGCATGAAAGGTTTGTTGGTTGGTATGGTCCTCAATACTTGGTTTTCTTATTTTGTAAATATCGGATTGGTCTCAAAACACATTGGCTATAAATGGTGGAAGCAATTGTTAGATCTTATGCCTGTAACCGTCACTTCTGTGGTAGCTGCCTTAATCAGTTTTGGTGTTGGATACTTGCTTAAACTAAATATGTATCCAGACGGTATTGTAAAGTTTTTAGTGTATGTGACTATTTATTTAGGTTGGTCTTTCATTTTTAAACCTGAGGCATATATTTATTTTATATCTATCCTTCCTTTCAAATTTTTAAAAAAACGTAAGTCGAAATCAGTTAACAACAGTATTAATTAATTCAAATAAGAAATCATTATGAAAACATTAGATGAATTTGTTGCTCTATTTGCTGAGCAGTTTGACGAAACAGATGCTGATCAATTTGCACCTGAAACAAACTTTCGTGAATTGGATGAGTGGTCTTCTTTAATCGGACTCTCTATAATTGCAATGGTAGACGAAGAATTTGGCATTGCACTAAAAGGGAATGATTTTAGGCAAGCTACCACAATTTCTGATTTGTATGAAGTCATTAAAAGCAAACAATAATGGCTTTTCTGGAATTCAAGAATGTCAGGATTGCTGGTGTGGCCGCTGGTGTTCCTAAAAACGTTGTCAGCAATTACACGCTAAAAAGTGGTGAAGATATCTCAGTAGATTATACTCCTGAGGCCTTTGTGGAGACCACTGGCGTTAAAGAGCGTAGGTGTTCTGAGTCGCTGACTACGTCTGACTTGAGTTTTGCAGCGGCAGAAAAACTGATAGCTGAATTAGGATGGGAAAAATCTGAAATAGAAGCGTTGGTTTTTGTGTCTCAGACTGCTGACTATTTTCTTCCCGCAACTGCATGTATTCTTCAAGATCGACTTGGTTTGTCCAAGGAGTGTTATGCAGAAGACGTGGCTCTTGGCTGCTCAGGATGGGTTTATGGATTAAGTAATGTAGCATCACTGGTTTCATCAGGAGCTATAAAAAAAGCTCTTTTGTTAGCGGGAGATGCTAAGAAGCGTTCAAAAATGAAGCGCGACCCATTGTTTGGTGATGCCGGTACGGCTACTGCAATTGAATATGTGAATGGTGCCAAAGGCTTCCAATTCCATTTCGGAACGGATGGCAGTGGTTATGATGCCATTATTGCTCCAGACGGAGGTAGCCGTAACCAGGTAACGCCTCAATCTTTCGAACTGAAAGAATACGAGGGAAAAATGATGCACAATCTTCAGACACACATGAAAGGTATGGATGTGTTCTCTTTTGGGATCACGACAGCTCCTAAATCCGTGAAGAAATTGGCTGAGCATTTTAACTTCAATTATCTTGATGCGGACTATGTTATTTTCCATCAAGCTAATATGAAAATGAACAACCAGATTGTCAAGAAGTTGAAGTTAGACCCTGAAAGAGTGCCCTCTTGCATGTATCAATTTGGTAATACATCATCCGCTTCTATACCTTTAACCATTGTGTCACAGTTGAAAGGACAATTTGAAAACAAACCGACAAAATTCATTTGCTGTGGGTTTGGAGTAGGTCTTTCATGGGGCACGGTGGCTCTCGAGACAAATAACATAGTAATACCTTCTATTGTAGAGGTAAAAGATAACGAAGATAATTATGGATACAAATTATAATCCTTATTCATTGTCAGGAAAGACCATTCTGATTACAGGTGCTTCATCAGGTATAGGACAGGCTACCGCAATAGAGTGTTCTCGAATGGGAGCACGACTTATTATTACAGGTCGAAATGAAGAAAGGTTGCAGCAAACATTTGATTCACTTGACGGAGAAGGACATCAACAAATAGCCATTGATATTTCTAACGTTGATGGTGTGTTAAAACTGGTTGATAGTGTATCTGCAGTTGATTGCCTGTTCAATAACGCTGGCGTCTCAACGACAAAACCCATCGGGTTTATTGCAGAGAATGAAATCGACCGTTTGTTTGATACCAATGTTAAAGCGCCTATTCTTTTGACTAATATGCTGGTCAAAAAGAAGAAAATCAATAAAGGGGGATCTATAGTATTTACCTCTTCCATCGGAAGATATGTTGTATCTCCCGGCAATAATCTTTATGCTGCTTCAAAAGGTGCTTTGTCTTCATTTATGAAAGGTGCAGCAGTAGAATTAGCGAGCAAAAAGATTCGTTGTAATGCGATTTTGCCAGGAATGATAGAAACACCTATTATGACAGGCAGAGGATCGATAAGTGAGGAACAATGGGAACTTAACAAGCAAAGGTATCCATTAAAACGTTTTGGAACACCTGAAGAAGTGGCATGGCTCGTCATATTTCTTTTTAGCGATGCTAGCCAATTCATTACAGGTTCTGAATTTGTTATTGATGGTGGAAGAAGTTTATCCATTTGATTTTATGCATAGTCTGAATAATAAAATTGCACTTGTTACAGGAGCGGGTGCAGGAATAGGCCTGGCTACGGCCAAGTTGTTTGCAAACGAAGGGGCCGTGGTATATGCTGCCGATATTAAAGGCCTTGAATGGGCGGAATCTTTTACATCAAATGAAGGCCGTGTTATTCCCATTCATCTTGATATTTGCGATTTCGCAGCAGTTAAAACAGTCATTATGGCCATAAAGAAAGAACATAGCCGTATTGATATTTTGGCGAATATTGCAGGTCTTATCTCCTACGAGATGATGCCGATGATTGACTACGAAAAGTTTCGAAAGATGCTTGATGTCAATGTGGTCGCTTTGGTGTATCTGATGTCGTTGGTGTCAAGAATAATGACTCGGCAACAATCAGGTTCCATCATCAATATGGCCAGCATGGTAGGAGAAAAAGGCTCCAAAGGGCAACTCTCCTACGCTGCCACCAAGGGGGCGGTGATTGCTGCAACTAAATCAGCAGCCAAAGAACTTGCCGAACAACACATCCGTGTCAATGCCATCGCACCTGGCATGGTAGGGTCGGAACGATTCAAAGCAGTGCTTGAAGAAAAATTTGCACAAAAGATTAATGATGTGCCGTTTGGCCGTTTGGCCGAACCCGACGAAGTGGCGAATCTTTGTCTTTTCCTCGCCTCTGACCAGTCTTCCTATGTAACGGGACAGATTATTGGAATTGACGGTGGAGCAATTATTTGATAGCAATGTTTCTGGATTTAGACAAGAAAGACCGAAACAAGATTGCCGTCATTGATGACAGCGGCAGTAGTGTGACTTACGGCCAAATCTGTGATTTTACAGATGAATTTGCCCGACAGTTGCCCTACCGTACCCTGATTTTCATCCTTTCGGAAAACAGGATTGGCTCTTTGCTGGGCTACACGGCTGCGCTGTCCAATAGAGTTGTTCCGCTGATTATCAGCGCGTCAACAGAAGAAGGTTTGTATGCGCATTTGCTTGAGGTTTATAAGCCCGAATACCTTTGGATGCCCAACCAAATTGCGGAGAGAAAGGGGCTCGAACCCATATTTTCTGCATGGGATTATTCTTTAGTGAAAACGGGGTATCCAATGGTTTCAATGTTCGAAAATTTGTCGCTTTTATTGCCAACAAGTGGTTCAACAGGCAGCCCTAAATTGGTGCGACATAGTTACCGAAACATTGAGGCCAACGCTGATAATGTCAGGCGATTATTCGAGTTGGATGGCACGGAAAAGGCCATGGCCATCCTTCCAATGCACTACACCATGGGTCTTTCTGTCATTGCCTCGCATCTGTTTGCAGGCTCTACATTGTTGCTCTCAGGCAGGTCGCTTTTGGATAAAGGGTTTTGGTCCATGTTGAAAGAGGCGACCAGTTTTACGGGAGTTCCTTATAGTTATGAGATTTTGACCAAAATGCGTTTCACTCGGATGGACTTGCCTAACTTGAAGGTGATCACTCAAGGCGGAGGCAGGTTGACGGAGGAGATGTTCAAGATGTTGGCTCATTATGCCCATGACAAAGGAAAAAAGTTCATTGCCACATACGGTCAATCGGAATGTACAGCGCGTATGGCCTACTTGCCTGCGGAATTGGCATTAGAGAAGACATGCAGTATTGGCTTTGCCGAACCAGGAGGACAATTGTCCATCGTGGATGAAAATGGCCATGAGACTTTTGAAGGTGAGGCACAAGGTGAAATGGTTTATAGAGGCGAGAATGTGACCCTTGGCTATGCCAATTCGCAAGAGGATTTGTTGAAAGGTGACGAAAACCAAGGTGTCATGCACACCGGCGACCTTGCCCGCAGGGATACTGATGGCTGTTATTTCATCGTTGGCCGACTCAAGCGGTTCTTGAAAATCTATGGTTTGCGGATCGGATTGGATGAAGTGGAAAGAATGATTAAAACCGAATTCAATACCGACTGCTATTGCAAAGGAGATGATGAAAAATTGATTGTGCTGGTGACCGATGCAAAACTGAAGGACATATTGCCAACATTTATCGAAGAAAAAACCCATTTATTCCATCAAAGGATTGAAGTGCAGGTGGTGAAAGAAATACTTAGAAACGAAGCAGGAAAAGTAATCAATCAATAATAATTATGACAAATATTGAAAAACTAAACAAGGTTTTTTGCGAAGTGTTTTCAGCCGATGAAACGGCCTTAAACGAAAACTTCAACAAATGCAATGTAGAAGGATGGGATTCCGTCCGCCAATTGAGTTTAACAACAGCTGTTGAAGATGAGTTTGATATTATGCTCGATGCTGAAGACATCCTGGAGTTCACCTCGTACGATAATGCCAAGAAAGTCTTGGCCAAATACGAAATTGAATTATAATGGCATACTGGGAGATTAAAAATGTAGCCATACGTGGTGTCACAGGCACAGTGCCGAACAATCCGGTGAAGACCGCTGACTTCCCTTTCTTCACAAAAGAAGAAGCGGATTTATTTGATGCGACAGTAGGTATAAAAAACAGATATATCGCTCCGCAGGACGTTTGTGCATCTGATTTGTGTTGTGATGCGGCCGAACGTTTGATTGCTGGACTGAA
>Ga0310786_10007730_pt1 | contig 13950 bp, 12 predicted proteins | sample AusTroGonzalo_MG_FD_203881 | JGI IMG/M metagenome (GOLD analysis project Ga0310786, IMG submission 203881) | Bovine rumen microbial communities from tropical cattle in Woodstock, Queensland, Australia - Gonzalo_03 (v2) (version 2) | ecosystem: Host-associated > Mammals > Digestive system >... | reverse complement strand
TGGGGCATGTGCTCAGGGTAGTGGCCGTAGGGCTTCCGCTCGTCGATGGCGGGCATGGTCACCACCGACTTCATCGTGTTCACCTGCGAGGGCTTCATCACGTCGAGTTCCTCATAGCACACCAGGCCGAACTGCGACAGGGCGATCAGGTCGTCAGTACCCAGCCGGCTGGCGTTCACCTTGATGCGGAAGTAGATGCGCAGTTCCGGCGGCAGCAGGTGCGAGAACCAGGTGGTCTTATAGGCCCCCTGCTCCCCGATGAGCACCAGCACGGCCTGGTTCACTTCCGTCTCGTCGAGCCAGCTGGCCACCATCGCCACCATCCAGCGTTTCAGGTATTCGGCAAACATCAGCTGCTTCTCCACGCCGCCCTTCACGTTGACCGACAGCGACAGTTCCATGATATAGTCCTGTCCGTCCCATGGCGGCAGGCGGCTGAGGTAGTGCAGGAACGGGTGGAAGTTCGGTGCGAAACCGGAGTCGAGCACGTCCGCGAAGTCGCCCTTCGCCGTGGGCTTGATGCCGCGGAGGGCGTTCAGCAGTGTGTTCCTGAGGCGGTCGCTCATCGGCTGCCAGTCGTCGTTGACAAACTGTTCCAGTTCCCTGCCCTGCCAGAAGGGATCGCCTGTCGGCAGACGGGCCTCCAGGCGGTACTTCACCATATTGTAGCGCAGATAGACGTGGTCGCTTAGAAACGCCTTGATCTCCTCCGGCGTGGCATTCACCTCTCGCCAGTTTTTCTTGTGCTCCTTGCCTCCACCCTCGGTTGCTGACATTTGCTTTTTCTTTTTTTGCATATTCCAATATCATTTTGTTTTATTGTTGATGCAAGGTTGTCCCTTGCAGAGGCAAAGGTAGTGAGATATACCGAAGTGACAGGTAAACCTAACGTTAACCTAACCTGTGTTTTTCACTGGTCGTAATAGTAGTCGTGTGCTTTTCGCCGTAGTGTGTCGAAGATGTCCATATAGTTTTTGGTGCTTGCCTTAGCCTTACTGAGCAGGGTGCTGTAATTGCTGAGGTCCTGTCGGAACAGGGTGCCGATCTCACGCATCAGGTCGAGTTTGCTGGAGGCGTACATTCCGTCGTCGGTGACAAACATACGGTCGTCGTACATGGCAGAGATGACCTTGACAACGTCAGTCAGGCGATGTGGGGCAATACGGTAGTGCCCTGACTGTCCGAGGCTGGTATCCTGCTGCCGCCTGAGTTCTATCAGCCGTCTGCGGGCATGGAATATCTCGGTCTCCGAACCGTGTTCGAGTGCCACCTGCAGGGCCAGAACTGCCATCAGCACCTGTTCCATTGCCGGCATCTCCTCCGCTACGAGCCGCTGTAGTCCCTCAATGCTCACCGTGCCCCTTGGTGACTCCAGTCGCATCTCTCTCCTGTATGCCTGAAGTTCCTCTTTCACTTCGCTGACCCTGTTTTCAATCGTGCTGAGAATATCCCATACCCTGCCCATTTTCTTCGGTTAAGAATATTTTTGTTTTATTTTGCTTGTTATTTGGATTTATTTTCGTAACTTTGCGCTCGGTCATTATTGGCCAAGACATAGCGGATAAAAAAGGAGTTATTTGCTCTATCTGAACCGAACTACCACCTCGAGACCAGAAATGAGAAAATACAGTAACGCCCTTTATAAATGGGTGCGGACTGGTATTGTATCGTTTCTGAGGTTGTGGTAGACCTGGTTCAGATGACAATATCGCCCGCACCTCCGCGTTTTACAGATTCTGCCCATGAGCATAGAGACAACCATCCTACACGTACGCGACGGTCTGATTAGCGATCTGCTGAAGCTGGCCCGTCGTCATGAGCCGCTCCGTGAGCGCAGTCCTCAGCGTTATGCCATCGAGGTGAAGAAGGACATCCGCCTCTACCTCGATGACATCGGCTCCCGCCCGACGATGCTCGACTTCTATAGTCTCTGCCACGTCAGTCAAGAGGAGTTTATCCGTGATGTCACTGATACCGTCATGATGTTGCTGTTTGGAAAGAAGAATTAATTCCGGAGTATGAGGAGTACGACAATTGCTATACTCAAAGAGTGCCACCCTGACAGGATGGCACCGGAATTAAGGGTTAAACAGGAAGTCTCTTACTCGGCCATGACCGTGATCAAGTACTGGTCAATCACACCGTCAACGGTCGATAGTGTGAGGATGTAGGTACCCTCATCATAACCCGTCAGACTGTCGGTGTAGCTCTCACCAGCTACCAGCGATACCGTGTCGTCGATGTAAGTCACACCGTTGCGCTCAAGGGTGATGTTCAGGCCTGTGATGTTGTAGTTCGGAGTGATGGCCAGAGCACCAGAGTTATAATCCAGATCAAAAGTAATCTGAGATGCGTCAGGCCCTTTGATTGGAAAATTGGGAAAAGGCATCAACTTCTTACACTCATAATGATCTGCGAACATTTGCACAGGTGATAGGAATAGTCCCATCAATAAAGTAAACAATAATTTCTTCATAATGACTTATTTTTTAAATTGAACGGTGCAAAAGTAGGATGTTTGTACGAAACGACGTGGCAAATCGTGTTTCATTGTTGAAGGGGCGCAATCACTTGGTTTTACAATGGATTGAGAGTACATTGATTAAAAATAGTGCCGATTTGCGAAACAGAAAATTAACAGATTTTTATTTACTAAGCCATATTTTGCAATCTTCCTCAAAAAACGAAACGCAGTTTATTCCTATTTATGAATATTTTTGTTTATCTTTGCACCCGACATGAAGAAGATAACCTTTTTACTATTGCTCTTAATGCTGATGGCTGGTTGCCAGCAAAAGAGCCTGACCGAACAGATGGATGATATCGACTCGCTCATTGTCAGCGAGAAGTATGACTCTGCGTTTGCAAGTGTGATGAGGATTGATGAGCGAAAACTCTTAACTCAAGAAGACTCTGCACACTATCATCTGCTATTAGTGCAGACAAGCCTACTCACTCACCATCCCGATACGCTGAATATGCTGGACAATCTGGTAATACCTTATTATAATAAAGAGGCTAAGCATGAAAAATTGGCAGAGGCCTATTATTATAAGGCTTACGAAACAGTGATGCAAGGGGATGTTCCCGATGCAACATTATGGTATAAAAAGGCAGAAGAACAAGCGAAACACTCAACCAATTACCGTCTTCATTACAAAATAGCAGAGAGTTTGGCTACTATCAATGAAATAACTGGAAATCACACTCTTCAACTCGATTATGCTCATAAAGCTCTTGATATAGCCAAAGTAGCACAGGATAGGGAATGGATGGCCTATGCTTTGTGTAGAATATCTCTTGCTCATTCTTTGCTTAGCCATGATGATAGTGCGTTGATGTTTATGAAAATGGCCATTCCATACGCCCGCTATATTAGCAAAGTTGATCAGCCTGCTTTTTTGACCAATGCTGCCTATACATTTAAAAAGTCTTTGCCAGAAACGGCAAAGAGACTTTTAAAGGAATCCCTAACTTTGAAAGAACATTCTATACCAATGGAGCACCTCGCAGATATCTATTATAATGAGGGGAATAAGAAAGATGCTTATCAGTTATGGATAAAGGCCCTTTCCATCAATGACGGAAATCCTAAAGATAACATCCTTCACAACATTCTTGACTACGACATGGAACATGGCCGTACGAATCAAGTCTGTGAAACCGTGAATGAGATTATCCATATCAAGGACAGTATGCTGTATAGTTTGAGAAATGATACCATTAAGGACCTGCAATTGCGCTTCGACCATGAGGTGGCTATGCGCCAACAGGAAAAGATCACCAGCAACTGGCAGAAAGGAGTTCTTGTAGCAGTCATCATTGTTTTGCTGTTGGCTTCATACATTGTCATCAGAAGAGTCGTGGAGAAGATCAAGATGCAGGATGTGCAGTTGCAGATTAATGACTATATGAGTCAGATAAACGAATTGAAGGCATCAGGCAAGGAGTCGGATGAACAGATCGCCTGGCTGAACAAGCAAATAAAGGATTATATGGAGAGCAAGGCGCCGGATCTACTACAGGGTTGTGTGTATTATGAAAAAATAAAAGACAACAAAGTCAAATCGCTAACAAGTGAAGGCTGGAAGAGAAAGGATGAACAGTTGTTCATAGATTACTATGCCGCCATAGACTACAGAACGGTCAATAGGTTAAGAAAGACCAAGAGAAAAGAGAAACTGACAACGCACCAATTGTTTTTCCTGCTTCTTATGGAAATGGGCAAAAGCGAGAAGTATATCGCAGAACTCTTTGGCATCAATGAGAGAAGTATCGACACGTTGAAAACCAGGACAAAAGTCATAGAATAACTTCATGGTATCTTCTTCATCAGGGCTATCTGTGAGAGACAGGTCTCATTCGCCTCATTAATGATGTCGGCCATGATGTCAAGTTGCCTGAGAAGATTTCGCCGACGCTCTTCATGGCTGTTGGATAGCAGATACTCTTTCTCCGCTTTGAAATCCGTAGCAAAAAGACTGTCAAGGTTGATCCTGCCCTGATAATAATGAAGCACGCTCATCAACACAGAAGCATAGACCTCTTCGCCATTTTCTAACCGTGAAATGGTTGGCTGGCTCATTCCTGTGGATGAAGCCAACTGCATTTGAGTGATGCCTAATAAAGTGCGAACCTGTCGCAACCGCTCCCCAAGTATTCGTGAATCTATCATCTGTCTTAATGTATTTCCAGCCATCAAGCAGATAGAAAGGAAAAAGCGTAAGCTCGTTGTACCATTATCTACTCTTGGGTTTCAGCAGGACCCTCGTTACCTAATGAACAACTGCTTACGCCCAATATGATAGATGTCGGATGACAACATATCACGAACGTAAGCATTCTTCTGTCCATTATCCGTAACTTGGTTTTGCTGAATTCAAGAGTAGGGATAATATCCTTCTAAATGCCTCGTCGTCTGACCCCACTCCAATGGATGAAGCCGATAACAGTTGCAAAATTACAAAAACAATCCCATCCCGCAAAAGGTCGTTAGCGTATTTTAAGAGTTTTCTTGCAGAAAAGAAACGGTGTCCCTGTTTCTGTAATGAGGCGGCCCAGATTGATTTGTGTCGCAATCGCCATATTGTCAACCACTTACATGCGAAATCCCAAGAAACATTAAATCCTTGTTTTGCTTTCATAAAAGGACTATCTTTGCCATCGAAATTCTAAAAACTCAGAGCTTATGAAAAAGAAAACAATCATGAAATCGGCTTTTTGGGCCTTTTTGATGCTGGTCATTGAAGGAAAAGTGTTGATGGTGATGGCGCAGGATATAGATAAGGCTTTTCCAAAAGACTCAATAAAACAAGATACCATCTCAAACAGAGACACAGGAGAAGACACCTATTCGCCTCTAGAGCAATTCCTTCCACCTTCACCTCAAGCCGCAGCACTAGCCCGCTATGGAGAGTATCCTGTTAGTCTGGCAACGGGTGTTCCAGAAATCAATATTCCTCTTTATGAAATCAAGTTAGGCAACTATACTCTACCTATTAGTATCTCATATCATGCATCGGGTATTAAGGTTGACGATGTGGCATCAACCGTCGGGCTCGGCTGGGTGCTGAATGCGGGTGGAGCAGTGAGCAGGACTGTTTGCGGTGCACCAGACCTGAGAAGTAACTCTTCAGAAACACAAGATACCCTTTACCGCTCTTACGAGAGGTTCAGTTCCATATACTACTCATCTGGATACGGTGAACAATACAGTAGCATAATTATACCTATTCTTAGAGACGGGTTGAACTCAACATACGACATTGCCTCAGACCGCTATAGTTACAATTTTGGAGGTAAAGCTGGCATCTTCAGATATTCACACCGTGACCGCAGATTCGTCACGTTGAACCATCAGCCTATAATGATATTCCATCATCAGTTAGGAAACGAAGACAGTTATTTTGAGATAATTGACTCTGATGGTATTACCTATATCTTCCATGCAATTGAACACACGCTGATGCACGGATCTGACTATATGTGCCCTACGTCATGGTATGTCACTCAGATACAGACGCCCAATGGTAACATTAACTTTACTTATGAAAACAGCACTTCGTATACAATGAAGCAATGGGCGTATGGACTCTCAGTGGGTAGTCATATTTTCTACGATAGTGAATGTATATGCATGGACTCAATTTGCTGTGGAAGAAACAGTTACAGTGACTCTTTTTATCATTACAATCCACTTCTCGTAAAAAAGATAACATGGAAAGGGAATAGTATCGAGTTCACTTATAGCGACAGGAATGACAGAGCCAACAAACGTCTGACAACGATTAAGGTTAAGGGATGTGACGGAAGCACATACAAGACCGTATCACTAAACAACAACTCATATCTTGGCAATTCTGAAGATAACTATAGAATGATGTTAAGCTCTATTTCCATTTCTGACGAAGGAACTTATACTTTCTATTACAACAATAAACAGCTTCCCGATTATGACAATTCAGGTCATCGTGATTACTGGGGATATTACAACACAGACTCCACTTACCTTTATCAAGTGCCAAGGGAAGCAGCAGCAGCGGCTTATCATCGATTCCCACAAATAAATTACAATGCAACCAATGATTTACGATACGCCAACAGGAATCCTAATTTGGTATTTGCCAAAGCCGGAATATTGGAAAGCATATATTATCCAACAGGGGGGCACACACAGTTTACATACGAACTGAACCTGAATGGTGGGACGGGAGGTCTAAGGATTGCTTCAATAACGGATGTAGGACCTATCGGCACAACCTCAAGAACACGGACCTTTACCTATTCGGGCCACGCAACACAGAACTCACCGAAGGATGCTCTTGTCTATACCACATACCATGGCTATGAAGGTGTTTACGCAGGCATTACATATAGGGCTAAAGCATCCTGCTCATCTGAATCGTTAATTCCCTTATGCGACGGGAGTGGCTCAACAGTGTTTTATGATAATGTAACTGAAACCGACGGATTGGGTAATCAGACGAAGTACTATTATACCTATGGTGGCATATTGTCTACCCACTATGATACCTATTTCCTTGAGGATTGGCCACAAATTTGCCCAGCCTCAATCTATGACGAAGGAACCTGTGACCCCCTGCTTAGCAAGAAAGAATGCTATGAAGGAAACAAACTCTTGCGTCGGGAGATATTTGAATATCAGGAGAACAGGCTGGATTCTTTTGATATTGGTATCAAAATCCTTAACACACTGACATGTAGTGGCATTTATGGCGATCCCATTGAGCCAAATATGATGGCATACAGGAGCGTAACCATACCTATGACCCAAATGAGAGGCTTTGTAAAAACTTTCTCGCTTAAGAACAAGACAGTCATAGACTATAAGCAGGTCACTGGCAGTCAACCACAGGAACTAATCACCACAACTGAATCATACACCTACGACCCGCAGTTCAGGACTCTCAGCCCTAAGACCATCTCGACAACAAACAGTGACGGGAGAGTGTTCAGGACAGTCAATGAATACCCGTTTGAGTGTACAAGCAGTGTCTGCGTCGGTATGTACGATCAGAACATGGCAGACCGGGTTGTAGCGACAAGGCAATATGTTAACAATACCCTCGTCAAACTTGACTCTACGCTGTTTGTCAACCAGAACACTAACTGGTATTACCCTTACAAGCAGTTTGAGCAAAGATCAGGAGGTAGTCTCTACGAGAAACTACAACTTACCGACTACGATGCTTTCGGCAATCCATGTACAATTATTGAAAATGGTACAGATAAGACAGCAATTGTGTGGGGGTTCAATTCAAACTGGCCTATGGCAAAAGTATCTGGAATGAGTTATTCCGATCTAACCGGGTTAGGATTAACGAATACCCTAAATAGTATTGCACAAGACAGTGTCCCCAATAATATGGTCACGTATCTGTCAACTCTTCGCTCTGGAATCGGGTCAAATGGTTTGGTAACCACTTACAACTACAAGCCGCTCTTCGGGCCTTCTGCAATTACTACGGAGTACGGCTACACTACCTATTATGATTACACTGACGGTAAATTATCCGCCATCCGTGACTATAACGGCCCACTGCAGCAGTTTACCTATCAGTACGCGCATGCCTACAATGGGAACACTAACAGTACAAACTATGTACAGACGAAGGACATGCTCAGCAGTACAACGGGTAAGATTACTTGTCAGTACTATGACGGATTAGGGCGCCCTGTGGAGACTGCCAAGGATGTAAATGGGAAATATGTCTATACGCAACAAACGTATGATGCCAAGGGCCGAGTCTCAGAGGACTGGTTGTCTGCTCCCGGCAGTAACACACTCAACAAACTGAATAGCATTGCCAGCATTTCCAGTTCGTTCTATGGAGATAACTATGCTTATTCCGCCACAACCTACGATGCACTTGACAGACCTGTTTTCACACAGACACCTGGACAAGACTGGCACAATGCTCAGAAAGGGATTATAAAGGAATATCAGAGCAATACTGCAAATTCCGTGAAATGTTATCATGCGGTCTTGAATAATAACAGCATTATCGAAAATGGTTTTTATGCCCAGAACACGCTCTATGCCGAGAAGACAACCGATGAGGACGGACGGGGCGTTACTGTCTATTCTGACAAACTGGGGCGCAAGGTGCTGGAGCGCAGAGATACAGACAATGACACTTACTTTGTATATGATGACTTGGGAGACCTACGTTTCGTACTGCCACCACAGGTAGCCTATTATTATAAGGATATTACTGAAGCAACGATCAGCACCACAAGTACGCAGATGCTGCAATACGGATACGAGTACCGTTATGACAGCCGTCACAACTGCATCTACAAGCGTCTGCCCGGTTGCGATCCCGTCTATTATGTATATGACAAGGCGGGCAGGTGCATCCTGTCGCAGGACGGTAAGCAGCGTACAAGTGGGGTATGGACCTTCATGCTTCCGGACGTCTATGGAAGGACAGGGCTGACAGGAACCTGCACGAATAGTATCACCTACACCAATGAGCCACTTAAGAATTCTGTGGTCAAAGCCTATAGAAGCAACCCGTCGAGTAGCATATATGGGTATGCCGTCACCGGCTTTTCTCCGAATCTGCAATTGGTTTGCACAGTGAACTATTACGATGACTATACGTTTATAGGATCCGGCCTGGCTCCAACCACCCTCAGTTACGGGACGCCACCGACAGGGGACTATGGCACACAAGGATTGTCAACTCCCAGGGGATTGCTGACAGGAACTGCCGTCGGCCGTCTGAACTCTTCCGGCATCACTGGCCACAATTATTCAGCCATCTACTATGACGGTAAGGGACGTATCATCCAGACAAGAGGCACTAACCACATGGGTGGTACAGAATATGAGTACACAGGATATAACTACGCCGGTAATGTACTAAAACGGCAGCATGTACACACAGCTTCAGGAATGTCCACACAAACGGAAACCTATACCTATGAGTATAACACGTCAGGACTCTTGGCAAAGACCAAACATAAACTAAATACCAACAGCGAGGTAACACTGCACCAGTATACATATAATGACATAGGTCAACTGACAGGTAAGACCAATGGCGGCATCAGCAGTGCGGCCGAGACCTATACCTACAATGTGCGTTCATGGCTAAAGACCATATCGTCCACTCTCTTTAGTGAAACGCTTTACTATAATGACACTTATGGTGGCAGTACCGCACAGTACGGAGGCAACGTCTCGGCCATGACATGGAATGCCGACAGTAAGACACGAGGATATAAGTTCACCTACGACAACTTATTACGCCTGACAAAGGCTGATTATATGGAAAATGGCAGTACGAGTACCCACTATAAGACGGAGTATACCTACGACCGGATGGGCAACTTCCTGACCCTAAAGCGCTACGGCAAGCAAAATAACACGACGTACTCCCAGATAGACATCCTTTCGTTTACTTATACAGGTAACCAGGTGACAAGGATTGATGACTCGGGGTATACTCCTTCCTATACCGATGCCTTTAACTTTGTGAACGGTGCAAGCCAGTCGGGAGAGTACACTTACGACCAAAATGGCAACATGACGAAAGATTTAAATAAAAACATTTCGTCAATTGGCTATAATTTATTAAATTTGCCGACGAATATCACTTACAGTTCGGGTAAGTCTGCCGCATACATCTATGATGCCACTGGCAGGAAGCTAAGAACCAGTTACAAAGCCTCCGCCTCTGCGACAGCCGTCCCAACAGACTATTGCGGGAATATGATATACGAAAACAACGTATTGAAACAGGCTCTAATTGACGGGGGCTATATCACCTTCAGCGGCACAGCCCCCTATTACCACTTCTACCTACAGGACCACCTGGGCAACAACCGAGTGGTGGTAAGCCCTGCTGGTACAGCAGAGCAGATAAACCACTACTATCCCTTCGGCGGATTGTTCGGTGAGAGCACAGGAAATGCAGTCCAACGGTTCAGATACAACGGCAAGGAACTGGACCGCACACATGGCATCGACTGGTACGACTACGGCGCCCGCCACATGAGTCCCGATGCAGGACGCTTCACTACCATTGACCCCATGGCTGAGAAATACTACAACATCAGTCCGTATGCATATTGTGCGAATAATCCCGTAAATGCATTTGACCCGGATGGCAAAGAAGTCATCAATAAGTTTGATAAAAGTACGGTACCTGGTCAGAAAGCTTCTGACATTTTTATTAACAAAATAAATGATCTTAGTAATGCAATTATTATCTTTGCTCATGGAGCAGGAAGAGGAAGCGGCCTCTCTGTAAACAATGAAGGTATAACACAACATATATCTGTTCCATATGAACTCGAAACTTTTTTAGAAAATAATAGTGAAATCTGGAATAACAGATTTATTAATGGTTATGATCTGAAAATTATACTTTTTTCATGTGAAACAGGTTCTGAAGGAAAATTTGCTCAAACATTATCTATGGATGAATCGTTTCAAAATATAAAGATTATTGCTCCTGCAGACAATGTAACTATTTATGGAGATGGAACGTCATCAGTTGATAATAATAGTACTTGGGTAGAATATACCAATGGGAATGTGTCTAATAAATATAATGGAAGCCTTTTGCCTGGTACAACAGAATTCGAAGAGTCTTCTTATTGGGAGAAAACTGATATCAGTTTTAAATAAAAATAATAATTTGATTTCTATGAAATATTTATATCTTATTCTGTTGTTTATTTCTTTTAGTGCTTGTAGTCCAAAAGAAAGAGACAAGGAAAAAAGTATCGAGCCCGATACGGATTTTCGGGTTTCAAAGAAGCGCACAGACAAGATTCCAATAATCCTCAATAGACCACCTACAGATAGTGATATTGAGATATTTATGAGGAACAGAACTCCAGACGGTTTTAAAGACTTGTGTTTCCATTTCTTAAAAGCTGATGTACAATTTGAGGAGTTGCTCTTTGCATTAATTGCCGTTGATAAATTTCATATTTCTCATGGATACTACGAAGTTGCATGTTGTTTGACAAATTGTTTAAGCTATTTATCGATAAGTGAACATTCAGAAGAAATTGCAACTCATTTTCTCAAGGTAGGCTCACGTTATAATGATTTGTGTTCTGAGATATATAAATCATTAGATAAACGAAAGAATTATGAAAATGAACATAAGTATTATGAGAAAATGTGGCTACCCAAAGATAATGATAAGGCCCCTATTGTCCTTCTTAAAAGAAAAACAATGTTAGGTTCCACAGAAGACTATATCGAACTGAAAAATGTTCTTCATAACAATAACAAGTTATATCAATTACTTTATTATTCTTTTATCATGGCAGATCGATATCATTATGCACCTGCAGGAAAAGATGTCATACAAATAATAGATAGAATTTATAAACAATACGAATTAGGAGATATGGGAGAGGAGGCAAAATACTTCTGTGGTTTCTTCTAAGAGTATATCGGAGGTCTATCTCTGCACTTAAAGATTGGAGAGACAGGTACATGGTCGATTAACAATTTAAACACTATAATTATATGAAGAAGTTACTATTTATAATCATAGCAATGGCTGTCTGCACGACTATTCGTGGACAGCAAATCAACCAGTCGAACAACCGTTATCGCAGTTGTGACGTACTTGAGAAGAAACAGGTCACGGTAAAGGGCTTCGACCTGAATAATAAAAGGGGCGTTTGGAGTCTGGAGGATGCAAAACTCTCCGAAAGCACATTCAACGCCGAGTATTCAACAGAGACAGACACGCTGATGGCCGTGGAGCGGGGGGACCGCACATACTATAGTCAAGATCGAAGTACAATCAGCATCATCGGCTCGGAGAACTTTATGGAGCGGATGAGTTACGACATGCCAGAGACTTGGCTGCAGTTCCCGATGCAGGTGGGTGACAGTGTTTGCGGTTACTTCAACGGATCGGGACCATACTGCGAACGGTTCTTCATGCGCCGCTATGGTACCTATAAGACCAAGGCGGATGCAGCAGGAACACTGGTGCTGCCCAAAGGTGACTCTCTTCGCAACGTCATCCGTCTGCATACGGAACATTATGTCGGCACCATCACCGTACCCATCGACACGATGGATAAGAAGATCCCTGCCTTCACCGTTGACAGCATCATCAGCCATCTGGTACCCGACACGGCCAAGGTGCGTGAAGACATCTACCGCTGGTATGCCGAGGGCTACCGCTACCCGATATTGGAAGCCAAGAGCGTCAGTTACTGCGACTCCCTGCTGACAGAAGAGATGTACTATTGTCCACCAGAGGTGCAGCGGGAGCTGACATTCGATGAGGAAAATGAGGCAATCAGGAAAAGGACTGTTGACAATGGTCGCAAGTCACGCTTCTTGTCAGATGGCCAATCGGGATTTTCCTATCAGATTAGTCAGGACGAGGGCTGCCAGACAGTGACCATCAACTATTCCTCCGAACAGCCCGTCAGGGTGACAGCCTTGTTAGCAAACACCCAAGGTTACGTTTATAGACGTGCTGAACAGACCGACGGATCTGCTGTCACTCTCAACTACTGCGGTCTGCCTCGCAGCCAGTACATCCTATACATCAATGCTGGCAATGAACAGTTCGCCGAGAAGTTCAACGTGAAATAGTTATTGTGTCACATTGAGGTTAGACCCCTTTGTGACAAGAATGGAATAATTACTCACAGATTATTCAGACCTAACTCTAAATAATTAATATAATTTTATTATCTTTGCATTGTAAAAAAGTATAAGTGATGACGATAGAAGAATTTATAAGAACAAATCATATTTGCCAATATCCACTACATTCGATTGGCATTAATAGTGTCGCATATAATCATGAGGATGCGATTAAGATTATTGGTTATGCAAGAGATAATGTGATACCCATATTAGGTGGCGATTGGCTTTATTATAAGAATAATGAAATCGTTTTGCCAATAGATTATGGTGATGGTTGGTATTGTAACAGGAAAGAAAATACTCTGTTATAGCACCAGAAAGTGTCGCAAGTGCAGCAAGAGGAGTAAGTCAACATGATTATTTTTGGACAGAAACATGGGCAAACTATTTGTCAAAACAATATTTCGGTGCAAAATGGTTGGGAAGAAAAATGGGTAGAATAGCAGAGCCATTAGGTTTTATTAATGCAATTAAGTTAACTACGGCTATCATTTTCATGTAATTTTTTTGGCGATAATGAAAATTTTACTTATATTTGCAAAGTGATTATCAAAAATATATAAACATGAAAAGATTTTGGGGGGAAATAAATATAGTTATGATTCTCATGGTTTTACAATCTTGTGATTATATGAAGATTATATCCGTGACAAATCATACACAGGATACGATATTGATAGGTTCTTCTCGCTATAGTAACATTGATAGTGTAACGTTCTTTTTGGAATTGTCAACAATAGACACGTTTGCTATAAGGACTGGATACAATATTATGACCGAAT
>Ga0310786_10007727_pt1 | contig 13952 bp, 11 predicted proteins | sample AusTroGonzalo_MG_FD_203881 | JGI IMG/M metagenome (GOLD analysis project Ga0310786, IMG submission 203881) | Bovine rumen microbial communities from tropical cattle in Woodstock, Queensland, Australia - Gonzalo_03 (v2) (version 2) | ecosystem: Host-associated > Mammals > Digestive system >... | reverse complement strand
CCTTCAGGCCAAAGCCCTGCTGCACGAGTCCGAACTCATTGTTCTCGCCAAAGACGAGCTTCTCGCCGTGACGGACATAGATGGCGTTCTTCTTACGACCCTCGTTGTTGTAGACGATGTCGTGACAATGGTCGTTGAAGATGACACAGTTCTGAAGCACCTCCGTCACCGAGGCACCCTTGTGCTCATAGGCAGCCTTCAGCACCTCGACCGTTCCCTTGGCATCGGTAGCGACGCAACGGGCGAAGAAGTGTCCGCGGGCACCGAAACAGAGTTCGGCAGGACGGAAAGGATCCTCCACCGTGCCGTAAGGGCTCGACTTCGAGACGAAGCCACGGGGAGAGGTGGGGCTGTACTGACCCTTCGTCAGACCGTAGATGCGGTTGTTGAGCAGGATCATGTTCAGGTCGATGTTACGACGGTTGGCGTGGATGAAGTGGTTACCACCGATAGCCAGACCGTCGCCATCGCCTGATACCTGCCAGACGGTGAGGTCAGGGTTGGCGACCTTCGCACCGGTGGCGATGGCAGCGGCACGACCGTGGATGGTGTTCATACCATAGGTAGCCATGTAGTGGGGCAAACGGCTGGAACAGCCGATACCAGAGATGACTGCTACGTTCTCAGGGGCTACGCCAATCTCGGCCATAGCCTTATGGAGTGAAGCCAGGAAGAAATGGTCACCACAACCCGGGCACCAACGCGGCTGGCCTTTCTTAAAATCACTTGCACTGTAATTACTCATATTCTTCTCTTTTTTTATACCACAGATTACACAGATTTCACAGATTATTCTGATTATCTTTTGATTGATTTGGATTACGCAGATATGTTGAAACGTTCAAACTCTAAGGATGTATTACCGAAGTTGATAAGAAGCGCCACCTTGTAGCCTGCTACTTTAGCGTAGTTGATGGCTTGTGAACGATGGACATCATCCAATTCTTTTACGGCTTTCAGTTCCACAATAATTTTCTCGTAGCAGATAAAGTCTGGTACGAATTGTGTCTTTAACTGAACATTTCTATAGGTCGCATATAAAGGTTGTTCACGAACATAAGGGATCTCAAGTGTAAGCAACTCCTGTTCAAGTGCATCTTGATACACTTTCTCAGTAAAACCGCAACCAAAATATCGGTGTACCGTCATTGCGGCACCAATAATATCGTGGGTTTCCTGCTTATAAATGAAATTCTCCATAAATCCAGTACAATCTTTTAATCTTCTTCAATCAGAAATCCTGATTTCTTAATCTGTGTAATCTGTGCAATCTGTGGTTTAATTAATTATTTCTTGTTTAATATCTCTGTGAACGCATTGACGAGTTCTTCAACGACGAAGGGTTGGCCCTTCACCTGATTGAACTGGTAGGGGACGAAGCCGTCGACCTTCATGCGGAGATAGCCTGCGAGCTGCCCCATGTTCTGCTCAGCAACCACCACCTTATTATATTTATTAAGGACGGCAGCCGTGTTCTTGGGCAGCGGGTTCAGATACTTGAAGTGGGTCTGGGCCACCTTGTAACCCTTGGCAAGGAGCTCATCCATAGCCGAACGCAGATGGCCGTAGGTAGAGCCGAAGCCCACAATCAGCAGATCAGCATCAGCATCGCCGTCGACCTCAAGGTCGGGCACCTGAATATTCGCAATCTTCTGCTGGCGCAGACGCGTCATCAGGTCGTGGTTCTCAGGATTGGTGGAGATGGCACCAGTCTGGTTGTCCTTCTCCAGACCGCCGAGGATGTGAGCAAAACCCTCACGACCAGGCACAGCCCAGTAGCGGGTACCGTTCTCGGCTCGCATATACGGGGTCCACTTACCCTTCAGTTCCTCAGGAACATAGGGAGGATTGATGGGGTCAAGCTTTGTAATGTCAGGGAGTTTGAAAGCACCTGAGCCGTTGGCCACGAAAGCATCGGTGAGCAGCACGACAGGTGTCATGTGCTCCAAGGCGATCTTACAAGCCTGGTAGGCGGCATCGAAGCAGTCCGTGGGACTGGTGGCAGCCATCACAGGCATCGGGCTCTCACCATTACGGCCGAAGAGCGCCTGCAGAAGATCGGTCTGCTCAGACTTCGTGGGAAGACCTGTAGCAGGGCCGCCACGCTGAACGTCGAGCACCACCAGAGGCAGTTCCATAATCACAGCGAGGTTCATTGCCTCACTCTTCAGGCAGATGCCAGGCCCGGAAGTCGATGTCACGCCTAATGCTCCTGCGAACGAAGCACCGAGGGCCGACGAGCAGCCTGCAATCTCATCCTCACACTGCACGGTAATGACACCGCATGACTTGTGCTTCGACAGTTCGTGGAGCACGTCGGTAGCAGGCGTGATAGGATATGAACCCAGGTAGAGTTTCAGCCCGGCCTTCTCGGCAGCGGCGATGAAACCGTAGGCCGTGGCCTTGTTACCAGTGATGTCCATATAGCGTCCCGGCTCCTTGGTCTTCGATTCCACACGATAGACGTTAACGGTCGAAGAATGGGTATTGTGTCCGTAGTCGTAACCAGCCTGGATCACCTTGATGTTAGCCTCAGCGATGGCGGGCTTCTTGGCGAACTTATCTTTCAGGAAGTTAGCCACGAGGTTCAGATCACGGTCGAAGAGCCAGCACACGAGTCCGAGGGCAAACATATTGCGGCACTTCATCATCGCCTTCATATCCATGCCTGTGTCAGCCAGACAGTCCTTCACCATCGTGGTGAGCGGGCACTGGATCACACGGTCCGGGTCGATGCCCATCTCGCCGAGGTAGTCCTCAGTCTTAAACTGTGCCTTCTCCAAGTCCTTAGGACCGAAGGAGTCGGTATCGATGATAATCGTCGCACCCGGCTTGGCATAGCGGTACTGCGTCTTCAGCGCAGCAGCGTTCATGGCCACCAGCACGTCACACTTGTCGCCAGGGGTGTAGACCTTGCCAGCGCCAATGTGTACCTGGAAGCCAGAGACACCCGTCAGCGAACCTTGCGGGGCGCGGATGTCTGCGGGATAGTCGGGGAATGTGGAAATGCCGTTACCAACGGTGGCACTGACCGTAGAGAAGATGTTTCCGGCCAACTGCATACCGTCACCGGAGTCACCTGAGAAGCGGACTACAACCTGATCCAACTCCTTCACTTCTAATTGTTCTGCCATAATTATTTGGTTTATTACTAACTTTCGGGCTGCAAAATTATACATTTTTATTCATAAAGCCAAAGAATTATTGCAAAAAGTGCATATTTGACACTCTTTCTTGCAAATATGCACTTCCTATGCGATAAATATTCATTTTAGGCTATCAGTATTAATACTCGAAGTCCCAAGCCGTGACATAGTGGTCGAACTTGATACCCTCAGTACTGCCGAACATGGCGACAATCTTCATGATGTCTTCCTGCTGCTTGGGTGAAATCATGTTCTCACCGTGATGAACTCGGTAGTACGGACCGTTGCCACCACTGAAGTATGAGCGTACACAATGGCGGGCCTCAGCCTTTTCCCTTTGAGGAACGTTATCATAGAGCTTTGAAAAGCCCCACGCCTTCTGCACCAACCGTTTCTCACGGAAACACTTGCACGTCCCATCCTGCCAGGCTGTAGGAAAGACGGCTGATCCATAATGGCAACCCTCTGGCAACAGCAGTCTGGCCTGATAGTGCATGCAACGTCCTTTCTCTGCACATTCGTTGTTGAAACACAATGGATATCCCTTGGGAATATCTTTCGCTGAAAAATCTCTCATCTCTCCCTAAATCTCTGAAAAAACCTTTGTACAAAGGGATTTGAGCACGGGAGGGATCTTTTCAATCCCTCCCATATCTCTCCCGTCATTCCTCCCGTCCGGTTCATGCAGCCTTCAATGGTACCACTTCGTAATAGGCCACGTGCGAGTGCTCCTTGTGTTTGAAACCCAGAGCCGAAATCGTCTTGCCGAGCCTGACCTTATTGCCCACCGTGTTCTGCAGCGTGGGATAGTCCTTCTGCATGATGACAATCATCTGGTCACAGTTCATCGTCTTGACCGTCTCTCCTTCATTGGGTTGACGGAAACAGGCTGTAAACATCTCACCGAGGTCTTTCTTCTCCATGAAATCCTGATTCAACTGCTGGATACGGGCCACCTCTTCGTTGTTGAACCAATAGGGTGCACCCTGCTCACGAATCTCATAAACCACCTGCGCATAAAGCTGTCCGTAGTCGATGTCTCCAGTATTGTCGATCATCTGTCCGTCAGGAATCAGAATACAGATATATCGACGCGAGCCTGTGACATCCTTCAACGGATGGCGATTGTTGGTGGTGGCCACAAACGAAGCGAATCGGGGACGATCTTCCTGAGTCTTGCCAAAGATCGGACGCCCGTTCACCTTGCTCACAGACAGAGTCTGTTTCAGCGAAGACTGCTGAGAAGGACGGATGGCCTCCAACTCATCGAGATTAACGAAGAGATTGTTCGTCAGCGCCATGTCCTTATCAAACTTGTTCGACAGGTTCAGGTGGTCCAGATAGTACTCACGAAGTTTCAATGGCAACAGGCGTCGCACGAACGTAGTCTTTCCACAGCCCTGCGAGCCGATGAACGTTGGCACGCACTCGTTTCCATGCAGCATGTCCATCTGCAACCAATGAGCCACAGCAGAACGCAACCAGACGGTCAAGTAGTTCAGCCGCTCAGAGGTGATGCCTGGAATACGGCCGAAAGCCTTGGCAATATGGTTCTGGCCGTCCCACTGTGGCAGATTCTTGAGAAACACCTGAACAGGATTGTATTCAGGCACCTCTTCCGACTGCACATACTCCGTGATCTCCGTCTTGGGACTTCCCTTCTCCAGCACCTCTTCGCGCTTGGCACGAATCACGATGCTGTTGAGGGCAGCCTGCGTCAGAGGACGGTATTCCAAATCTGCCTCATCCGAGGCGCACGAGAGACTGCCGAAAGTATCGGCAGTGTTGCCTTCAGCCTTGTTGTCAGCCTTCGGCAGGACCGCAAATTCCACCTTCCCGTTGAGGATGTTTCGACGGAAACGGTAGTTTGACATGAGGAACTGCTCGATCACAAGCATTCCCTCCTGAGAGGCTCCTGGAGTCTCTACAGGCAAAAGTTCACAATGCTCCATAACTATAGTAAAATCAAAAGTCTAATCCTGCTCCTTACAGGTGTCATCTGTAGTAATATGGCGCGCTTTTCACAGCGTGCTTTTCTGGGTGCAAAGATACAAAAAAATATCGAGTCCTGCAAATTTTAAAGCAACAATTATCAGTAAATTTGAAAGATTTTTATCCAATCTTTTACATCTTATATAAATAATGTACGCGCGAGGAGAATCGAGGGAAGGATGAAGGGAGGGATATGGGAGAGATGACGGGAGGGATCAAGGGAGGGATGAAATTGGATCTTTCCTTTGTTTAAAGGCTTTTCGAGCGAAGGACGGGAGGGATAAAGGCTTTTTTGAAAATTCTATCATTTTTATCAGGAATCGTCAAGCACATCTAAAATCGTTTGACTAAATCTGCTTGATGATTCCCACTTTGGGAATGGTATGTTCCCACACTGGGAACATAACCGTCCCAGCCTGGGAATATATGCTTTGCCTATGTATGCACAGCGCTCACCTTATACTCCTGGCCGTTGAGCTTGGCTGTCAAGCGCATGGCACCGTTACCCATCTCTTCCCATTGTGCATTCTCCACATGCACGCCTTGTGTGATCACAGGAACCCTCCCCCTGATCCTACAGCGTTCCTGTCACCTTGTGTGGGGACAGGAACAGGTTCGGGTATATATAATTTGGGAATATTCGAGTATATCAAGTTTACGATTATATCAATGTCTGTTTGGTCAATCTTTCCTTTTTGATTCAAATCCGCATAACTAAATTTGAATTTGGTTGATGTTTTGTCATTCATCGCATTGACCGCTTCAACGACATCAGCGACATTAACAACTCCATCGCCATTGGCATCACCCATGTTGGGACTAATTTCCACTATTTCCTTGAATTCTTTCCAATAATCAGCAGCCGCGTATGCAGTCTTAGCACCTTTTGGCACATATAGTATAGCATTTGCACGGTTGGAAAACGTACCTTTTTTTATATTAATTGGAGTTTCATTTTTAATGGCTACAGAAATAAGACTGCTGCAACGATCGAAAGCATAATTTCCTATATTAGAAACGCTATTGGGAATAGTGATAGAGGTCAGGCTGACACAATTATAGAATGTGCCTTCACCTATGCTTGTCACGCTATTGGGAATAGTTATAGAATTTAAACCGCATTGACCGAATGCATAATCACCAATGCTTGTCACACTATTGGGAATGGTCACGGATGTCAGGCCACTGCAACCAAAGAATGCGCCTTCCCCGATACTATTTACACTATTAGGAATACTTGTATTGATACAGCCCTCAATCAACTTATTATCACTAGTTCTAACAATAGCATTACATCCCTCACGAGAATCAAAAACAGGATTCCTATCATCTACAATAATGGAAGTCAGGGCGCTACAAGAGGAGAAAGGACTTACACCAATTTTACTTACGCTACTGGGAATCGTGACGGAGGTCAGTCGGCAACCAGAAAAAGCTCCACTCCCTATACTCGTCACGCTGTTAGGTATATCTATGGAAGTCAGGCCACTACAATTATAAAATGCCTCATAACCTATGGACGTTATGCTATTAGGAATAGTGATTGATGTCAAACCGCTGCAATTCCGGAAAGTATAATCTCTAATAGACGTCACATTGTTAGGAATCGTGATGGAAGTCAGGCTGCTGCAACCTGAGAAAGCCGCAATTTCTATACTCGTCACACTATTGGGAATCGTGACAGATGTCAGGCCGCTGCAACCTGAGAAAACCCCATTTTCTATACTTGTCACGCTGTTGGGAATCGTGATGGAAGTCAGGCTGCTGCAACCTGAGAAAGCTCCACTTTCTATACTTGTCACACTGTTAGGAATCGTTATGGAGGTCAGGCTAATACAGGCCCTGTATTTGCAAGTCGGTTAATATCAACAAATTGTACGTTAAACGGTAGAAAAGTGGTGTTGGAGATTCTGCAATACGCTGAATTGACAAAGAATTAACATTTTTAACTTACATTAATTCGTTATACGGCACAAAATTGTAATCTCAAACGACATTTTCTACAAATCAAAGATGTTCTCATCTTCATTCTTCACGAAATCTATATAGTCCTGCAAAGCGATATTAGAATGTATTGAGATTGCATCCTTGGGGGCTTTGGCCACACTTGCAATTGCCGCTAAAAGGCCAGAGCTAAGTTGACTATACTTTCTCTTGACTAATTCTGTAATATCTTTTTCTTCCACTAATACCAGACTAATAATAGAAAACAAACGTTCTTCTCCAAATGAGTCCGAAATCTTTTTATCCTGAGCTACTATTGTAACATCAAGTTTAGCGTCATTTTCAGGGATAAGATATATCACATCATCTTTGTATTGTTTCAGAATCGTTCGTATAAATTCAAAGGACTTCGCATAATCGGGATGTTTCCTCAGTGCCATTACTTCATCAAAAAAGTAATCTTTTAATTGAAGTGAACGAAACTCTCCATGACTGTCGAAATAAATCTCGAATAAAATGCCGTTTAGCACATGATTATCTCCATCGTTGCATCTATACTTGCGAAGGTTCATTGATAAGGAGTTCATGAACTTTTGAGCACTGAAAGACCAACTTGAAGATTGAAGAAGATTTCTTCCAAATATAAATTGCTGATTCCTGTCCAAATCAGAAGCTTTCTTTGCCAACATTTTTTCAACGGCAGGATTTTGCCTATTATAGTCACATGATTTTATTTCATTAATTAGGTCAGCAATCTCCCCAGTCTCACTATAATCTGCATCACGAACCACATCTTCTTTATAAGGTATTTGTGGGGAAGCAACCATCTGTCCAGTATTGAAACAGAAGTTTGCTATTAAAGAAGTATGTTCCCAAGGTATTTGTTCGTTCTGCGTCCATTGAGCAACTGTTCGCCTAACTTTCTTAAAAAGTTCCTCTACCGTAATTTGCTCACGCCCAATATAACTTAACAATGCTTTCGTATAAACACTATGCCCTTCACCTGAAGAGTCCTTAGCTGCACAGTTTGGAGATGTGGAAAAGGCAATAAGTGTTCCTGGTGGAGCATCAACGGGAGCAAAGGTATCATAACCTCCTCGACCTTGAGAGCGTTTTCTACAAGCATCCAGTATAGCTATATGTGTCTTCTTTTCGCTTTTCTTATAAATTTCCATCAACTCAGATAGCCTGATGCTGTAACGCCCCAGAATGTGTTTATTAGCTTGACTGACTTGACATTCGATAGATGGGAGATAGTTTTCTCCTTCTTCTTGAAAGCCGTGCCCTGCGTAAAAGAATATAGATGCATCATATTGTGGTAAACTCTGCTCAAAACTTGTAAGTAATTCTCCGTATGTTTGATTGTCACAATTATATCCAGATAAAACAGTATAACCTAAGCGACTAAAAACATCTTCCATAGATTTTGCATCATTCACTGCATTTTTAAGTTTATCTGGCTCAGGATAATTATTGTTACCTATGACTAATGCTATGATTCTCATATAAAAAACTTGTTATACACGATTTATGGGGATTTAATCGACTATCACCCACAAACCATCATTGTCCTTGCCTTCATGCTTCAAAATACCCATCTTTTGCAAAGCAGAAAGGTCGCGTTCGATGGTACGTTGGCTCACCGACAAAGTCTCCGACATTTGTTTGCCTGTTATTGTCGGAGACTCTTTAATGAGACTGAGGATTTTCTCCTGACGTTCAGTGAGTTTCGTCTCCGACACGTCTCCGTCATAGTCTCCGACATTCGGGGTGTCGGAAGAGGCATAGATGATGGTCTGGAACTGGGTCGGGGTTGATTTGAATTTAGGCATCAATTCGTCCCTGTACCCATCCAATGCCTTAGTCTCGTTGCAGATGCGCGTTAGTCCACTGCCTCGTTTCTCCATATAGTCAAGCTGGGCCATTACGTTTGCAAGGATTGGATTACGCCTTTCGGAAGAAACATCTGCGATGTCTAAGTTTTGAATCAGCATGCCATTGTACATTCCTCCTGGGGATGTAACGGTGAGACGGTCATCGTAGATGTCAAGATGCACCTCGCCGCCCATAACCGTATAGTCACGATGGATAAAGTGGTTAACCATTGCTTCAAGAACGGCGCGTTCCGCATACTCAGGTTTGTTCTTTCGTCCATCGGGCAGTTTCTCCCAGCCTCGCTTTGTGTTAGACTTCACAAAGTTCATAGCTTCACGGAGTAGCATCAGGACATTACCTGTAAACTCTGCATCATTGATGGCATCACCCTTTTCCTTTCCTTCCCATCTTGTGCAGTATAGGCGAGATTGCCACAATGGGCAGTCATCGGCAAACAGTGCACCGGCATTCGTTAGATTCCCTGCACCAGTTACCAGTCCAAACGATAATAGATACTTCTTGTCCCATTCTTGTTTAGTGCGGTCTTTGAAAGTATTCGCTAATATCGTGAAAGCATAGTCTTCAACATTATAATCCGTGTGAAGGGAATCATAAGTTTTGTTGGAGCCTTTCAGTACCAAACGTACCATTTGCTCTGCTGTGGCAGGAAGACTCTCATCACCGACACGAACAAAGGCAATGCGCTGACCATCCCCAACGTAGTAATACGGAGTGTAATGCCCTGCATTGACTTTGAGTTGCAAGATGTGCAAGCCATCCATATCATGCGGAATCATTTCCACCTCTGGCAGTGGATCCATATAATCACGAATCTTACTACTGATAGCTTCGCAAACATGCTGTACATCATCGAGTCCTTTGACGATGCCATCATTATCTATGCCATAGAAAAGGGAGCCACCCAAACCGTTGGCAAAAGCACTTACGCTCTTCAGCCAACTCTTAGGCTTCTTTTCTTCGAGCATCACCTTGAAATCGTATGCAGTACATTCTGCTATCAAAGTATTTAATTCCATTCTAAATTACTTGCCAATAATATAGTTCCAACACCTTTACCTTGCAAAGGTACACATTTTTCTTGAGAAGAAGGCATGTAATCATCGTTTCGCGTGTAATTTAAGTAAATTTTATCTAAAATCACATCTATGTGACACAAAAGTTACGATAATTGAAGTTTTTTAATTACCTTTGCAACGCATAGTGGGCGAAGGCTTACTTTGCAAAGACATATTGCTCACATCCTGCCAAATTACCACACCGAAAGGATAAAAAGAGCAAACACCAATCATCGTGAAGTCGCGCCATAGGCGCAGACTTCCCCGTAGATGATTGGAGGCTGTGGTAAGCCTGGCAGGATTATGGTGGCGGTCTGCGCCATTTTTAAAATGTTCGTAAAATTTTGAGTATAAATATGCATCAGACAATGTTTAAAAGAAATAGCCCTACAAAAAGAGCGATCAAAATGGTTGGTCACATCATATATATGTGTGCATTTGTCGCAATTCTTTCAACAGTACTTATATCTTGTGATAATAGAATAAAGTACATTGACTCCTATGTAATAGAAAAGAATGGCAAATATGGATTGATTGACTCTTTAGGAAATGAAATTCTGCCACCTGCTTACTTACAGGTTAGGAAAATCAGTAATTCCGGCTTAGCCATTGTAGTATTGGATACCATCATCTGTCATAATACTGAAAAGCAAAATACATGGTCTCTATTATTGCAACCTCATGACACATTGAAAGTAAAGTATTCATACGTGAATCATGAAGGAAAGTTTCAATTTCCAGAACCGTTTATCGGATGTGAACTTATTGGAGATGGCTTAAATGCTGATGATCTTTTAAATGAATTTTGTATCAACCATACGTTTAAATGTGGTTTGGCACTCATTACAGATTCTATTTCACTACTTAATGGATACATTAACATATCTGGCGATACTGTCATCCCCATAAGTTATGTTAAGGCCTCTTATTTTTCTGAGGACATCGCTCCTGTATTAACAAAAGTAGAGACGGATTCAGCAATCCATTCAGTTGTGGAGAATACAGGGAAATATGGTTTTATAGATAAAGCAGGGAATAAAGTAAGTGATTTTAAGTTTTCCTATTTGACCACTTGTCACCATAATCGAGCTATTGCATCGATTATTTACAATAGAGAAATCGAAGAGGGCGAAACTATAGATGGTGAAATAACGAAAGAAGGTAAGTTGGTAAAGAAACAAATAGAACGTAAGGGCGGTGACACTGAAACGGGTTGGGCAACATATCTGGTTGACGGGAAAGGTCAAATTATTGAGCAACTAAGCGTTGCAAATCGTTACAACAACTTCACAGAAGACAGTTTAGCAGTCATTGAGCCTAATGGTTTAGGAGCGTTTTTCGGTATGGGGTATAATTTTCTTGATTATGATGGCTCTATATACAAAACGGACGGCAAACTATCCGATGATGAAAAAATATATATAATGGACAATAACCAAATGTGTAAAGGACACATGTCGGATGATTTTGTCAAAATGGCAGTCACGTATTTCTCTGAGGGTTATGCTGGCGTTATGGTTGGAAATAAAGAATGGGTATTCGTTGACAAAAATATGATGGTTTGGCAGCCAGAAGACGAACCTTATCAGAATATTTTGCCATTCTCATTTGGTTTAGCTGCAGTGAAATATAAAGGAAAATGGGGGTATGTTGATACGGACTTTAATTATATCATCCCATTAAAATACGATTCTTGTGGAATTGCAGGCCGGAATCTATGCAAAGTGTACAACTCTATACGAGAGCCTTTTATTACAAGTTATATCAACAGAAAAGGCGAAGTAGTTTGGCAAAATACAGAATATACAAGTAGTTTTAGCCAAAAGAACAAAGACAGTAATGCTTATTATGGGAAATGGAGAAATATCGATTACAAATATGAGCCTAAGTCAGGCTCAACTGCATGGTATGTTGTATTATGCGTAATAACTTTCTTATTGCTTATAGGATTTTGGTGTTACAAATCATTGAGAAATAAAGCGCAAAAGAGTATTCCTTTAATTAATGCCCAACAGGTTGAAGAGAAAGCCGAAACACCACGAACAGAAGAAATTATAGAAGAATCGGTTATAAATGATCCAGAAAATGAGAATCCGAGAATGGAGGATAAACACTTGGATAGTAATAATTATAGAGAAACCTCGGACAAAGTAAGTACAGGCTTTTACAATCAGATTCACGAAAACAACCATGAAGATACTAACAATACCCAACAAAATTTAGGAGAGGAAGAACCGCATGCATCTAGAAAAACTGAAAAAGAGAAACATGAGACTGAGCCAAACGGTTCTATGAGCACATTTGTTAAAGTCGTTGTGACAATTGGAGTCGTATTTTTGTTTTTTATAGTTTTCGGGGCAATTGTTGGAATTAGAGGTGGTTCGGGACATTCAACACCAGGCTTCTTAGGACTCATCGTCTTTGCTGCTTTAGTTGGTGCATTGAGAGCTATATGGAAAGGGAAAGGTAAAAAGAAAGAAGACAACAGTTCCATCCTACAAGAGTAATTAAAATATGTTCAAAGACTATTACCAAATATTAGGCATTCCATTGACATCCTCTCGTCAAGACATTAAAAATGTTTATCGACAACTGTCACTAAAATGGCATCCAGACAAGAATCCGGGTATTGATGTAACTGAAATAATGCAAGATATCAATGAGGCCTACAAGATATTATACGATGAAGAAAGCAGGGCGAGATATGATATTGAATACCAGATTTTTGATCGTCAAAGAAGAAACCATCAGATTAAGAAATGGCAGGCGAGAGAGGAATATTGGAACTATGATTATGATGTAAAAGATGACAACTTAAAAGAGGACATCGAAAGTGCCAGAAACTATGCAAGGAATCTAGTACGAGATTTCCTTAAAGGACTAAAAGATACATCAAAAGTTGCAGCGAAAGGAGCATGGGAAGGTGCTTATGGGTACATAATTGCAGGCGTTTTTCTAACAATCATCTTTGGACTAATTCGAGCCTGCATATAAAAAAGGTTCATCCGACAAATGCGTAGTTTTTATCGTGCGACGAAAGTATCTTTAGTTCAAAGAACTTCTCGTCTCTGTATCCGTATGCTTGTCTTTTCATTGTTTTGATTTTGTTGTTTATTCCTTCAAGTTTTCCAGTAGAGATGTGGTAGTCATACCATGCAATGATTCCACTTCTGAAAGCTATCAGCGTGTTGGCAAACTTTATCAGGAGCGGTACTTTGGAGTCTCTGGCCTGCTCTACCCATTTCATGAGTACTTGCTGTGCCTGTTCCTTGGTCACCTGCATCCATATCTCCCGAAGTGACTCCTTGAGATAGTATCCTTTCATGAGGGGCGCGTTCATCTCAAGCGCATTCTCCAGCCTGTTCCTGTGGCATGAGTCATATATGTCCTCTCCGTTGCAGAGCAGCAGCCACCGGGTTCCCTTGAGGACCTTGCGCTTCATGAGGTCGGCCTCCTGGCTGTATGCCTGCCTGCGGAGCTTGTCCAGCGTGTCGTTCATCAGCTAGACTATGTGGAAATGGTCAAAGACGAGCGTCGCATTCGGCGCATTCTCCCTTACGGATGATATGAAGGCAGCAGAGAGGTCTGTAGCCACAGCCTTTATCACGGCCTTTGCCTTGCGAATCTTCTTCCAGAACTTATCAAGCGCATCTGCACCTTTACCGTTGCCGACGTACACTACCTGCCCTGTCAGCAGATCCGCCACGATTGTCTTGTAGACATGTCCCTTGCGCACGGCGAACTCGTCTATTCCGATATACTCAAGTTTGCTCAGGTCCGGATTGCCGTAATAATGCACAGGGGTCAGGAACGATGTGCATTTATATTGCAATTTATTTGGTAATATCAATTATTATCCTTACCTTTGCAGCTGTTAACAATAAATTTACTATTATGGCAAGACAACTCAGAAAAGAAA
>Ga0310786_10007725_pt1 | contig 13956 bp, 5 predicted proteins | sample AusTroGonzalo_MG_FD_203881 | JGI IMG/M metagenome (GOLD analysis project Ga0310786, IMG submission 203881) | Bovine rumen microbial communities from tropical cattle in Woodstock, Queensland, Australia - Gonzalo_03 (v2) (version 2) | ecosystem: Host-associated > Mammals > Digestive system >... | reverse complement strand
GGCGGCCCTGAAGGAGTCGAACACGGTCGTCGCGAGCGCGCCGCTCTGGTCGGCGAGCCTGACCGTCCACCGCTTCTGGTTCCCCTCGACCGTGGGCGAGATCGTGGCGGAGTTGCCGTCGGCGTCCGTGAGCGTCGTGAGCGCGCCCTCGCGCATGAGCGTGAGCTGCGCGACCCACTGGCGGGCGAACGCCTGGTTGTCGGCCTCGGTGTACATGTCGGCGCGGCGGCCCGACGCCTCGACGATCTCCGAGAGATCCTCCGGCGAATAGAGCCCGTCGCGGTCGGTCTGGAACGAGAGGATGCGGTCGACGTCGGAGGTGTGCGCCATCGCCTCCATCGCGTCCTGCGTGAGGGACGCGTTGCCGGAGACGTCCACCACGCCCTGCACCCCCTTGAACGCGGGGAGGCGGAGGATGGCGGCGAGCACCTCGCCGCTCGTTCCGTTCTTCACGGCGCGCAGGGCGTCGACGGAGATGGTAAATCCGTTGCGCCCCGCCCTCGCGTTCGACGCGTAGTAGGCGGCGTGCTGGTCGCGGACGATCCGCAGGACGCCTTCGACGATGTTGGACTTCGCGGTGTCGACGAGTTCAGCGTGGTCGCGGGCGAAGTCCTCGTCGCCCATCTGGCGGGCGGCTTCGCGCTCGGCCTCGGGGAGACCCCGCACGTACCGGTCGCGCGCGAGGCGGATGGCGGGCGTCGAGAGGTCGGACTGCGCGATCGACATGACGCCGGACGCGGCGAGATACTCCTGCGACACAGCGGAGATGAGTGCCTTGCGGTGCTCCGCCCCGGCCTCCTCCATGCGGCGGATGGATGCGGTGTCGACGCCGACGTCGCGGAGGGCGACGGCGAAGTCGGTGCCCTCGGCGATCGCCTTGTTGAGCTTCGCCTTGACCTCGCTGTCGAACCCGGACTCGATGGCGCGGTAGCCGTGCAGCAGGGCCTCGCGGTACGCGTTGCGCGCGGCCTCGCGGAGACGGAGCGGAACGCCCGCGTCGGCGGCGAGCCATGCGGCAGGGTTCGCGGCGGCGAACGAGAGGTCGCCCGCGACGACGGCCGCGGGGAGCCCGGCGAGACGGACGAGGGCGCGGCGGCCCCACGACATCGAGGGCTCGATCTCGGCCTCGGCGCGTCCGAGGCGGAGCGCCATCTCGTCGACGGCGTCGGAAAGCTCCTCGCGCGCGTTCGCGCCCACGAGGTCGACGCCCGTGTCCTCCGCCCCCTGCGCGGCGCGTTCGCGCTCCGCGGCGGTCTGGGCGTTGTTGCGTCCGGCGAACGGCGCGTAGGTGACGAGGTGCCTCGCCCACTCGTCGGCCGTGTGCCCGTCCGCGAAGTTCATGCGCCCCGGCCCGTCATGGACGAGCTGGTTGTAGGTCGAGAGCGACTGTTCGATCGCGTGGTCGGCCGCGAACGCGTGGCCCTCCGCCTTGCGCCACTCCTTGCGGATCGCGTCCACGCCGTCGGCGCCGAAGAACGCCTCGCCGCCGAAGCGCTGGATGTTGGTCTCGAGCTCCTGCGCCGTGCCCGAGGTCTCGGCGATCTCCTGCGCCGCCTCGGCCATCGCGCCCGCCGCGGCCTCGTCGGTCTCCGCGGCGCGCACCTTGTCGAGGGTGTCGCGCACCGACGCGTTCTGGCCTTCGCCCACCTGCGCGCCGGCGGCCCCGAGCGCCTGCTCGAACTGCTCCCACTGCGCGGGGTCGGCGGCGTGCGCCCTGTGCGCGGCCGCCGATGCGCCCACCTTGGCGCGGTTCGCCTCCGTCGTCCCGAGGTTGCGGTCGAGCTCCGCGGCCTTCGCCCGGTCCCACTCCTCATACCGCGTGCGGGACTCCTCGTCGAGCCCCTCGATCGCGACCTGCGCGGTGCGCTTCGCCGACGCCGCGTCCGTGATGCGGACGATGGTCGAGGTCGCGTTGCGCGTGCGGGCGAGCCCGCCCTGCCCCATCCACGACTGGAGGCGGAGGGATGCGCCGCGGGCGATCCCCGGGAACGCGAAGCCGAGGAACTCGGTCGCGAGCTGGTCGGGGTCGGTCCAGCCGGAGAAGGCGTTCTTCATGTGGTCGGCGAGCGTCGCGTTGGACGCGGAGTCGTCGAGGTGGAAGAGCCCCTTGATGAAGTCGCCGAAGCGCTCCTCGCCCATCTCCTCGATGATGCCGCCGCCCTTGCCCATCTGGCGGAAGGCACGGACGATGCGGTCGGGCGTGATGCCCTTCTGCATCATGGCGTAGCCGAGATACGCACGCGCGGCCTGGCCCTTGGTGAAGCGCTCGGCCGCCATTGCGGAGTTCGTGACGAGGTCCTTCGCGGACTTGACGCCCTTCTGCTGGAGCTCGCGGCGGAACGCGTCGCTCACGCCGTCGAGGGACTTGGTCTCGACGATCCTCGCGATGTCCGCCCTGTTCGCGTAGCGGAAGCCCGCCTTGGAGACATAGCGCTCCGCGAGGTCCTTCACCCGGTCGAGCGACATCTTGCGGATGTCGCCGTAGCCGAACACGGCCTCCACGGCCTTGGACAGGGTCTCGCCCGTCTTGCGGGAGATCGGGGTGATGAAGGCGTCCCGGGCGCCCTTGATGTACTTGGCGACCTGGAGCGGGGTCTTGCCCGCGAGCCCGGACGCCGCGCCGCCCGCGAGCAGCCCGAGTCCGCGGCCCGAGTTCTCCGACCAGTATTCGGTGAACATCTGCCCGAGGGCGACCATCTTCGCGTGGTCCATGCGGTCGCGGTCGCCGGTCATCAGGGCGTTCAGCTGCTCGCCGAGCTGCCCCTTGAACGCGACGTCGCCGATGTCGGCCCCGTTCGCGGCGGCCACCCCGGCGAACACCGGGGCGGCGACGCCGAGCTGGATGCCCGCCTGTATCGGCGCCTGGATCATCGTCCGCCCGATGCCCTCGGCGAGCGCGTCCCACGAACGGTTGAACGACGTGTAGCCCGCGTGCCCGATCGTCGGGAGCCCGCCGCGCACGAACGAGTGCTCGGACTGGAGGAGCCCGCGCTGGGCGTTCCTGAAGGCGAAGCGGAGGAAGCGCTCGGGCGTCGCGAGGAAGCCCCTCGTCCCGTAGCGCAGCTCGAAGTTCTTGGCGGCGTCGGAGAGGATGGAGCGCGTCATCGTCTCGGCGAGCCTGTCCTCGACGGCGAGCGATCCCGACGCGCGGGCGAGGGACTGCGCCACGGTCTGCGTCGCGTTGAGCGTCCCCTCGGCGCCGCCGATCTCGCGGACGAGCCCGCGGGTGAAGCCCTTCGAGAGGTTCTTGAGCTCCGTGTTCACCCACGCCGCACCGTGCTCGCGCGTCGCGTTGCGGATGCCCTCGCGGACGGCGCGGTCGATCTCGCGCACCCCGGCGCCCTCGGCGGGCTTCATCTTCGCGAAGTTGAGCGCCCACTTGCGCATCGCCTCCAACGCACCCGAGTTGACGGCGTTGGCGGTGTCGGCCTCGACGAGCTTCGTCACGAGACCTCTGGAAGCCTCGGAGACCGTGTCGGCCTCGGCGAACCGACCGGCGAACCGCTTGACGGCGGCCTCCGTGACGGCGCGGCGGGAGGCGGACGCGCCGAGCTCGGTCGCGACCTCGTTCCGCAGGGTCCTGAACGCCGCCTTCCCGAAGATGTCGCGGCCCGCCCGCATCATGAGCTGGCGTTCGGCGATGCTCACGGCCTCTCCGCGCGCGATACGCTTCGCGATGTCCGCGGTGGCCTTCGAGACGAGGACGCGGGCGCCCGCCTTCACGCCTGCGCTTCCGCCGGTGAAGAGCCACTTGAGGGCTCCCACGAGCGCGCCCGCCGCCCCGCCCGTCAGGGTGCCGAGGCCCGGGACAATCGAACCGAGGGCCGCGCCGACGGCGGACGTCGCCGCCATCTCGCCCATGAACGGGACGGCCTGCCGGACGACGGCGCCCACGTTGTACGCCATCGTGCGGGTGCCCTCGAGCTCCTGCTGGAGCATGTACCGGCGGACGGCGATCGCCTCGTGCGGCGTCACCTTCTCGCCGTCCTGGAGCTTCCTGATGGTCTTCGACATGTCGATGGCCTCGGAGATCGAGACCCCGATGTCGCTCATCCAGCCGTAGAACGGGATGTCGGACCTGGACCAGTTGGCCCAGCCCTTGCCGAAGTTCGCGAGGGTGCCGCCGGAGTTGTACGTGCCGGCGCGGCGCGCGGCCATGAGGTCGAGGAGCTTGCGGCCCTCGTCGTCCTGCCGGAGCTCGGCCTCGGTGAACTGCCGGCCGAAGACGTTGGCGGCGAGGATCGGCTCCTCAGACGCGCCCTTCTTGCGCCCGTACATGTAGTCGACCTCGAGGAAGTCCGCATCCCCCGCCTTGTACGGGCGGGGCGTGTCGTCCTTCTCGCCTCCGTCCGCCCAGTTGATCTCCATCCTCTGGAACGCGGTCGGGCCCCGGTCGTCGAGCGGCTGGGAGAGGAGACCCGGTATGAGGCTCTCGTCCTGCTTCTTCGCGACCTCGGGGCGGTCCTCGCCCGCCGTATCGGGGAACATGTCCGCCGAGGAGTCTTCCTGCCCTATGGGGGTGGCGAGGGGAGTCTGCTGCCCAAAGTGTTCCTGCGTGTCCACAAGGCTGTCCAGAAGGCTGCCGAGGCCTTGTCCAGACGTGCCGGAAGACACCGTGCCGTCTGCGTTGCGGCCGGTCGTGAACGGGTCGTCGAAGAATGTCGCCATATCCTGTCCTCTCGCTGTTCTCGGCCTTGTGTGGCCGACGCCTGCGTATTATACCATAAACGGCAAGCGATGGGTAGGGGGTCAGGAAGGGTCCAGCGTCAGAGCGCGTCGAGCTTCTGCCTGCGGTCGACCGCCGCCTCGGTCTGGACGCCGAGCTTGGCCCGGAGGTTTTCGTTCCTCACCATCTCGACGCGGTCAGACTCAGCCTTGGCCCGGAGACAGGAAGGGTTGATGACGCGGAGGATCGCGGCGTCCACGGCGTCCTGGTCCATGAACTCGACCGGCGTCCCCTCCTTGCCGCGGGTGACTGAGCCGAAGACATCGACGATCTGACGCTGGAATCTGGTCTGCCACACCTTGCGGGCCGCCGCCGTGAGGTTCGGGGCGTACTCGTCGAGCACCTTGTCGGCGAGCTCTCCGGCCCGGCGCGAGATGATCGGGTTGCGGCGGTCGGAGAAGATGTCGTTCACGAGGAGCGAGAGCGCCTTGCCGCGGTCTTCCGACCACCGGCTCGTGTGCGGGTTGAACGCGTTGTCGCGCGCCGCCTGGCGGACGGCCATCGCCTCGAGGAACGGCTGCGTCTTCGTGAAGTCGATGCCGCGGTCCGCGCTGTAGCCGAGGAGTTCACGGGCCCTTCCGGCGAGCGTTTCCGCCCGGGTGCGCGCGGTCGCCTCGGAGGGGGATTCCCACCAGCCCGAGTCGTAGCCGCTGTCGAGCATCATGCGGATGCCCTGCTTGAGCCCCTCGACCGCGTGGAAGTTCGCGTAGGTGGCGTCGCCGTCCTCGCCCGCGCTGATCGCGGAGTCGAGGCTGCGGCGGTTCCAGCCGTTCTTCTCCTCCCACCGCTCGATGGCCCTGTACAGCCCGCCCCAGATCGCCTTGCGCGCCTGCGGGGAATTGCCGCGGATCGACTTGTCGCGGCCGGAGAACAGCCCGCCGCGCGAGATGTCGACGCCGTTCACCGGCGTCCAGTCCCCCTCGAGGACACCGAGGCGGCGCAGGTCGTTCGCGATGAACAGCGCCTGCATGCGGTCGCCGAGGGCGGCACGGGCCTCCTTCACGTTGCCTTCGCCCGCGGCCCACGGATCGGCGACCGTATTCATCGTGTGGATGTAGTCGGTCAAGGTCTCGCGGATGCCCCTCATGAGCTCCGGGTTGTCCTTGGCGAACTTGGGGTCGAGGCCCATCCCGGCGAGCTTGGCGTCCACGGAGGCCTCGATGCCCTCGCGCGTATACTCGGGCTTGAGGTCGTAGGCGAGATCGCTCGACAGCATCGGGCGGTTCCCGACCAGCTGGTCGACAAGCTCCCCGGACGCCTTCACGAAGTTCGAGACGCCCTCGGTGCGCTGGGGCAGGTTGGCGGCGATGGGCGTCAGCTTCGCGTCGGGGTCGATGTACATCGTCGCGAGGCGCGAGAGGTCGACATGCCCGTCGTCCCTCGCCATCTTGATGATCTCGTCCGCCGCGTCCTCGAGCACCTGCTGCCCGGCGCGGGCGACGGACACTCCGCCGGAGACCGAGGCGAGCGCGGTGACGATGTCGGAGCGGAGCTGCTTGGGATCGTTGAAGTCCCACGCATCCCTGCCTTCGGACACGTTGCGTCCGATGTGGTCGAGGAACACCGACTCGAGAGCCTGCCCTGCAGCGGTCTTGCCGTCGGACGCTTCGCGCCCGAAGCCCCTGGGCGTGATGCCGTAGCCTGCGGCGGCGTCGGCGTCGGCGCTGCCGCAGAAGGAGATGAACCCGTTGGCGAGCCTGCCCTTGGCGTTGACGAAGTTCTCGAAGGCGTTCGGTCCCTGCGCCCCGGCCTTGGCCCCGACCTTCGCGGCGGCGGCGTCGACGAGACTGTCGACGTCCTGGATGAACCGGTTGAGCCCCGGCGTCGCCATCGCCTGCGCGAAGTATTCGCCGGCCTGCTTCATGATCGCGCCGCGCATCGCATCGCTGCGCAGACCGTTCGTCTTCTCCCACCCCTGGAGGGATTCGCGCAGGCGGAGGGAGGCGAGCTTCACCGCGTCGGAGTCCCGGCCGATCTGCCCGGACAGCGCCTCCGCACGGGGATCGCCCTTCGCCGCCATGTTCAGGGACGAGAGATACGCGCTCGTGAAACTCGAGTCCATCAGCCGCTGCGCCGTCTCGAGGTCGCGGACGTTCTGCCCGCGCTGGAGCGCTTCGCGCGCAAGGTAGCCGACGCGGCGGTCGGTGAGCCACGGGGAGGACGACGCCTGACCCGGCGTGGAATCAGACAGCACCATCTGCCACGCATCGTTCGCGTTCTGGTCATTGAGACCGTTGGAGTACGCGATGTCGTAGAGACGCTTGCGCTCGGCGATCCTCTGCTGGAAGGCGTCGTGCATGAGCGCCGCATTGGCGTCGCCGTTCCTTGCCTTGCGGGCGAGACCGTCGAGAGCCGAACGGTACGACTCGGTCGAGGCGGTGAACGCAGGGTGCGGGTCCTCCTGCGCGAAGAACCGGGACATCGTAGGTGTGCCCTGCACGTTCCTCTCACCGGGGCCGGAGAACGTGGAGAACCCCGTCTCGGTTCCGACCGGCATCTGCTCCGGCCCGGGGTTCGGGTTGTAGCCCCGCCAGAACTCGTTCTCGCTAACGCCTCTTACGGTAAAGAGTTCACCAGCCATGTCAAGCCTCCTCCTCCTGCGCGTTGGGGTCGCGCCCGAAAAGCGTGTCCGCCAGGAGCGGAGCCGCAACGCTTCCGTCCATCGCCGCCATGCCGAGCGCCACGTCGGCGCGGCGCCCGCCTGTCAGGGCGGCGGCAAACCGCTTCGCGCCGACCATCTCGGTGGCGCCTGCGGCCTCGGACACTCCGGCCAGGTGGAAACGGTCGAGCGCGTTGCCGTACACGAGGTCACGGCGGGTCTGGTAGTCCATCGCCTCCCATTCGGCGTCGAAGAGGCGTTTGGTGACGGCGGGATCCGCTCCGGCCTCGAGGTTCATCCTCGCCCAGCCGTTCGTGCCGAACACCGCCTCGGGCGCCACCTGGTCGGCGGGCGCCATCGCGAGCGTGTCGAAGTACGCGTCGCGCAGCTCGTCCGACGTCCCCGTGAACAGGTCACCGGAACGGATGACGGGAAGGTAGTCGGGCGTCTGCTCGACCGGTTCCTGCGTTCTGGAGACTGCCCTTGTCATCTACGCTTCCTCCCCTTCGCGCGCGGCGGTCTTGGAACCTTGATACGGTTCACCCGCCTCTGGTAGGAGTCGAGGATCTTCTGCTCCTCTCTGGCGACCGCCTGCTCCTGCCGGGCGACCGCACGGTTCTGGATCTTCGTCTGACGCTTCTGCTGGCGCTCGGGATTGCGCTCATGCGTTCCCTGGCGTCCGGCGGCACGGGCCTGCTCCGGGGTCAGCGGCGGGGTTATCACGCCCTCGCCTTGCGTCCCACGGGCCGCCGCCTCCAGCTTCACCTCCGCATCTCTCGGACGGGATGTCACCACGCCTTCGCCCTGCGTTCCACGTGCCGCTGCGTCCTGAGCCATCGCCGCTGCGGTCCGACGGGACACTGGTGGAACTATCACACCTTCACCGCGCTGGCCTCTGGCGGCGGCACGCTGTCTTTCCTGCGCGGCCTGCCGACGGGCTGAAACTCCGCCCATCTCGATCACGCCTTCGCCGCGGGTGCCTTGCGCCGCGACACGCTGACGGCCCTCCGCCACGCCACGACGGACCTGAGCGTCCGTCGGAGTCCGAAGCCCGCGTCTTCCAGCGTTCCCCGTAGCGAACGCCGCGCCGGTCTGTTCCGCGACATTGAGCCCCTGCATCAGCGCAGCCATCACGTTGTGCCCGCTCGCGGCGTACGCATCACGGGCAGCTTCGGTCGGCGTCGGAGTGTCGGATATGAGATCGCGATACTGGTCACGGGACAGCAGCGGTACGTGGTCGCGCGTTCTTGCCGTCAGCGACGGACGCCCCTCGTCACGCGCGGCCTTCAGACGGCTTGCCATATCCATCATGCCGGGAAGCGGGCTGCCTCCGTACAGCATGGCGTCACGCCTCGCCTCAAACGCCGCCCTGGCGTCGTACGGGGCGGCAGCGCGTGCGACCGCAGCGCCGGGGACGGCCGGTTCCGCCGGCGCGCTCTCCGGGTTCGCCGCTGCAGCTTGCCGTGCCGCGGCCTCTTCGGCCTCCCAGGCCGCCGCGGCGTCCTCGTCGGCAAAGGGATTCGCGTTCAGATCGACCCCCTCCATCGCCTTGCGGTGCGCCTCGATGTCACCATCATCCACCTCGCTGGGCCTCGGTGTGGCCTGCTCGACCGTCGGGAGACCTTTGACCGCACTGGCCTCAAGCTGGTTCCGCACCTCCGCCTCGATCTCCCGGGCGGCAGGATTGTCGCCACGCAGGGTGACGCCGGCCTGCCGCTGCTGTGCCTGCCGGGCCTGCTGTGCCTCGAGCCTCCCCCTCAAGGGAGACGAGTCGCCACCCATCATCTGGCGTACCTGCTTGTCGGTGAAGCCCGCTTCACGAAGGGCGAGCCGTGCGTCGAGCATGGACTGCGAAACGGGGCCGCTCGCCCCCTGCGTCTTGTGGCTCTCGGCGTCGGCCTTGTAGAACGCCTCCAGCGCCCTGGACGCGCTGTTGAGCTTGAACTGGTCGCGGGCGGCGGTCTTCTGCGCCTTCGACATGCCGGCGATCTGCTCGTCCGAAAGCCCGCTCGCCTTGAGATCCTTGACGACCTGGGCCGCGGCCTGCTCCGCGTTGGTCTTGCGTCCCTTCGCGCCGGTCGCCTCCTGGTCCTGGCGCATGATCTGCATCAGGGCGTTCATCTGCTTCTGCGAGGTGATCTTCGAGAGGTCGAGGTTCCCGTCCTTGTCGAAGACGCCCTTGGGCAGCTTGGACGTGTCGAAGCCGCCGTCGTAGCGGTTGAACGCCACGCCATTGTTGAAGTTCGTCTTCCACTGGTTCTTCGACCACTCCTCGAGCGCCGCCCTGTTCTTGACGTTCTCCTCGGAGTTGTGGTCGATCTTCCCCTCGACGGTGTAGCTCGTCTCGCGGACCGGCTTGCCGTTCTCGTCGAGCGCGATGGTCTTCCCGTCGGCGTTCATCTTCCAGCCACTCTGCGCCGTCGCGGAGCCCTCGCCCATCTTCGACCAGTTGTCGTCGGAGATGCGGGTCATGCCCTCGAAGTTGCCGCCGCGCACGTTGTCGTTGAACTTCTCGATGCGCTGCCTGCGCTCCTCGATGCGCTTGAGGTAGTCCTGGTGCTCGCGTTCCTGCCACTCGTTGCGCCCGCCATGATCGGCGCGGAACTGGGCGCGGCGCGCCTTCTCGGCCTCCCAGCGGTTGTGGGAGTTCTGGTACGATTCGTTGAGCCTGTCCTGCGGCGACTGGGGGCGCACGTAGTTCGTCCCGGTGTTGGGGCGGGCCTGCGCCGGCTGCACCGCAGCGCCGCGGTTCGCGTTAGCCGGGGAGTCCGAGAGGTCGGCGGCGAACACCGGGATCGTGACGCGCTCGGGCGCCTGCTGGCGCACCGTCGTGTCGCCCGTGCGGTTGCCCGCGTCGGCTCCGCCCTTGTCGACCTGTCCGGTCCTCTTCTTCTCCTCTTCGCTCTGTGTCGCCATAGGACGGTCTCCTTAAAGGTTGCTGCACCACTCCGAAAGCTGGCCCATCGACATGTTGTACGGCACGTTCACCACGGTCGGGGTCTGCACGGTGTTCTTCGCGGAGTTGAACCGCGTGATCCAGGTCATCGCCTGGTTCATGTACTTCTCGGCCGCCGCCGTCTCGTTGTTCTGGAAGTTCCACTGGTAGAGCATCATGCACTTGATCGGCTCGAGCGTCGGGAACGGGAGGACGTCGTCGTCGTCGACGAGCGGCAGGGGGTCGACCTGCACCTCGGCGAGGATCTCGCACGGGTCGCCGGGCCTCACGCGGTTCACGCGGTAGATGTGGAACTCCGGCACCTGTATGGACGGATGGCACCGGGCGATGACGGCGTCGGTGTCCCCGCCGTCGGGGGTAAGATGGATGTCGATGTACTCGTCGGCGTGCCGGTCGAGGACGATGGAGCGGACGTACCGCACCTTGTGCTGAAGGTCGTAGTCGAGGGACTCGCCGTTCGTCGGAAGCAATCTGAACGTGACCTCGTCGCCGTTGTCGGCGACGGCATGCACGGTGACTTCGGCCTGCGGCTTCTCCCCGGAGTACGTGGCGGCGAGGTGCCCGCCTTCGGGTCCCGGCTGCCGCCACACGGGGGACATGCCGAGGTCCTCGATCTCCTGCGCCGAGAGCCTGATGTAGTTGCGGCCCAGCCGGTCGAAGTCGATGTCGCCGGGGCCGCTCGAAAGGAACTTGAAGTCCTCGCCGTGGAGGGAGACGGGTCTCCCGTTGAGACAGGCGCGGACAAGGCCCGCCGAACCTTGAGGGAGGGAGAACTCAGGCCCGGCGGACGAAATGCGCAGGGTCTGCCGGAGGAACTCGTGCTCCCAGGGGTTCGCGCCCACGAGGGCGCGGATGGCGTCGTTGATCCTCTCGCCGATGTCGATGGCCTTCGAGTGGGCCGTCCCGGCGAGGATCCTCTTCGCTTCTCCGAAAGTGAACCGCATGGCGAATCTCCGGCAGATCTATGACACGGGACGGGCCGGGCGCGAAGGCCCGGCTCCATCCCCTGCCGCTTACTTCGCGGCGAGCGTGAGCTCCGTACCCGTGAGGATCGTGAGCTTGTGATCGGTCGTCGAGCCGTTGCCGGCGTCGCCGAGACCGTAGTCCGCGAGCGTGAGGTTCGCGGTCGGCGCGACCACGACACGCGGCCACATGGTGTCGTCGAGGACGACCACCTCGGCCGGCGTCGCAATGCTGACCTGCGTAGTGGAGGTCACGCTGCCCGTGATCTCCTCGCCGATCGCGTAGCGCTTGCCGCCGATCTTGGCCGTGTTGCCCACGCCGAGCTTGACGTGCGGGGTCGTGCTGAGCTCGACCTCGAACGCCTGGCCGGCCGCGATCGCCGTCGCCGTCGCCGTGGTCTTCGCGAGTCCGTCGATGGACGGGCAGCCTCCCTTGCCGATGCCGAGGATGTCAACGGACTGCACCGAGCCGGTGTAGTCGGGGTTGATCACCCGGTTCTGCGACTGGAAGTACGCCTCGAACGCCACGGTGTCGCGGGCGTACACGAACGCGCAGGCCTCGCGGGTGTACTTCGTGGGCATCACGTGGTTGCGGAAGATGCCGTAGAAGTTGCCCTTCGTGCCGAACGGGTTCATCTTGCGGTCGCGGATGTTCAGGAAGCCCCACGATCCGTTGAAGATCGGGAACGGTCCGAACTCCGTGCCGTTGCCCACGCCCTCGGGAGCGCCCTCGAGCTGGTTGACGAAGGTGTCGCGGAGGTACACGCTCGCGATCGCCAGGGGCGCGCGGCTGTACTCGGGGTTGGGCACCTCGACGGCCACGCCGTTCGTGCCGCGGCGGGTCTTCGACAGGATCATCGGGTCGACGCAGACGCAGACGCACACCGCACGGCCCTGGATCTGCGCGTCGTCGCCCGGACGGAACCCGAGGTAGCCGTAGTCCTTGGCGGCCGTCGAGTCGTACGTGGCGATGTAGCGGATGGGCTTGAAGCGCATCTGGTTCGTGTCGTTCACGATGGACCAGCGGCGGTAGGTCTTGCCCTTCACGACGCCGTAGTACGAGAGGAGGTCCTCCGGACGGGCTTCGAGATAGGCGCGCCATTCGGCCGGGTTGGCCTTCGCGAGCTTGTTCACGTCGTCGGGCTTGACGGTGATGCCGAACACCGGAACGCCGTCCTCCTGCGTGACCGCCTGCTCGGGGCAGATCTTCTCGAGCATGTCCGTGAGGCGCTCGAGCATGTCGAAGTTCGGGCGCTCGATCGGGAGCACCTTGCCGGCCGGGCCCATGTCCACGATGAGGAACGGGTTGGCGGAGCCGGTCTTCGGATCCGTGACCTTCGCGGCGTACGCGTGGTACTGGCCGTACACGTCGCACATCGTGCTCGACAGCTTGCAGAGCACCTTCTCGTCGGCGTCGGCGTAGCGGCGGTCGTCCACGAGGGCGCACACGTCGTTGTTGCTGATCGAGTTGCCGAACATGTCCTTGCCCGTCGTCGTGTTGACGCCGCCGTAGTTCCCGTAGTAGTTCGGGTCGGTCGCGGTCGTCGAGACGGTGAACGCGTCGATGGCGATGTGCGGGTCGTAGAGGAACACGCGGCTGCCGCCGTCCTCGACGCACTCGCAGTCGGTCGTCATCACGAACGCCTTGTGCGCGGCGCACGCCAGGTGGATGTACGTCTCGCGGTTCCAGATCTCGCGGATCTGCAGGCCCTCGGTGACGCCGAACTCAAGGTACTCCTTGACCTTCTGCGCCGCGTTCGGGATGTTGCGGAGGTAGTCGATGTCGATCACCTCGGAGCCCCAGCCCGTCTCGTAGCCGGTGCCGACGTACTCTTCCGTGGTGGTCTCGTACGTCTCGTAGCCCGGGAAGTTGGACGGGTTGTTGAAGTTCGCCTCCGGGACCGGCAGCAGCTTGCGCCAGCGGGAGAGGCCGGACTGCGGCATGTGGCCGCCGCGGAAGACCTCGATCTTCTGCTCCCAGCCGGCGTGCGGGGCGAAGCGCTCGGACTTGATCGCGTTGATCCAGAAGCGCGGGTACTGGAGGATCATCTTCTCGTGGATCTTCGCCTGGCCGACGAGAGCCGCGAGGTTGAGCCTCTGGGTGTAGCCCTCGAGTCCGCCGACGACGCCTGAGTCGCCGATCGGGCCGGAGTGCTTGTGGTTGAAGCCACGGCCCTGGGGGTCGTACACGCCGAGCTGGTTCTCGACGTCGCCCGTGGAGTCGCGGACCGGGAACACGCCGAAGCGCGCCGCGTCGCCCATCCCCGGGAAGAGGAAGCTCGCGAACGGGCCGGTCTTGCCCGGAATCTGCGCGGCACCCGCGCGGTCGGGCGTGTTGAAGTGAAGGAAGTCGCCTGCCGTCGCGGTCTTCGCGGCGCTGACGGACGTCCCTGCGGGATGTTCAAGGTTTGCCATTTTCTGGTCCCTTTCGGATTGAGTTCACTTGCGCCCCCGGCACCGTGCCGGCGGCTCGTTTCGCGTGGGCATGCGCGAGATAGACCCAGTGGACTTTATGGCGTCCGGCCACCGCGGGGGCGCGCGGATTAGACCCCGAAAGGTTGCCTGGCGGGAAAGGCTTTTACTCCGTCGATTGCGTAAGATACCATAACGTGGAGAAAATGTCAATGGGGGTAGACGGGAAGACCTCCCGTCTCCGGGAGGTCTCCGCCGTTTCAGCCGCCTGCGAGGATCCTCCCCACGAGGTCCGTGGCCT
>Ga0310786_10007724_pt1 | contig 13956 bp, 9 predicted proteins | sample AusTroGonzalo_MG_FD_203881 | JGI IMG/M metagenome (GOLD analysis project Ga0310786, IMG submission 203881) | Bovine rumen microbial communities from tropical cattle in Woodstock, Queensland, Australia - Gonzalo_03 (v2) (version 2) | ecosystem: Host-associated > Mammals > Digestive system >... | reverse complement strand
ATTGTTGTGTGGTATAATCATACTCTGACCCGAAGGCACTGTGGGGAATGCTGAAGATGGCAATCATCAGCAGCACGGCGAGGGCGACCACCCAGCGGTTGTACTTCCACCGCAGGGTGACAAGCGCAGCCACGAAGAACAGGAACGACAGCAGTGTCTTGTTGTCCGTCAGGTCGGTGCCGTATGGGAATCCCGTCCACCAGGGGCCGAAAGCCGCGTGCTGCACAAGTGGTCCGAAGATGAACCCGCCAACGAACAGCGTCGCCACCGTCACTTTCAGCCAACGGCTGTAAGGCTTGTGCGTCATCACCAACAAGAGCGTATAGACTGCAAAGAGCATAGCGCCAAACATCAGCAGGATATGGGGTATCAGGATATAGGCGGGGACATCGTTGCGGAAACGTATCACCACGGGGTCGTCTTTCAGATAGTCCTTGCCAGCCACCGTGATGTAATACTGCAACTTGCCAGCGACAGGCTGAACAGGCAAAGCGGCCTGCCACTCGCCCTCTTGCCACGCGAAGTCCACCGTGCTATAGGCGTCCGACGTCGGATAGCGACGATAGTGCAGTTGCACCTCGGCACTCTGCGGCACGCCTTTCAGCCTGACCGTCTCGTTGTGCTGCACACCGCTGCGGGGCAATTTTACCTGATACGTCTCACCACTGAGTTCCACAGCCACACGTTGGGGATAAGTGGGACCTGTCATACGCTGGTAGATGCTCAAGGCCAATGTGATGACCACGGCCAAAATCCAATATACTGACTTCTTCATCTTACAGGGGGTGTCAAGTGAACTTCAAACACGATGGTCTCTTCGCCGCGGAGCACCTTCACGGGGATGGTGGTGCCGGGCTGCAGCTCGGCCAACCGCTCCATATATTCATTGATGTCCTTCAGCGGCTTGCCGTCAATCTCCTGGATGATGTCGCCGCTACGGATGCCCGCATTGTGCGCCGGTTTGCCTGCCACCACAATGTCGGCACGCAGACCGGGCTTGCTGCTGGCCCCCATCACGTCGGGCATCAAACCCAGCGTCACCTTAAAATTGGCGTGGCTCATCTTCTGGCTGCTCGGTACGCTGATGTAGTCGGGCGTCTCGGGTATGGCTGCCAGTCGGGTGACCAACTCCTGCGTGAAGTCTAAGGTCTGCTGCATACCGTCGTAGTTCAGGGTTGAGGGCACGTCGGCGGGGGTGTGGTACTCCATGTGTCCGCCCGTCGTGAGGAAGAGAACGGGGATGTCCTGAGCCACGAATGATGCTTGGTCGCTGGGGCCGTAGCCGTCGGGAATGCAGGCGACGTTCAGACCGTTCTGTTCGGCCACCTCCTCTACCATGGCCTTGAACGCGCTGCTGGTTCCCGTGCCTGAAACGCTCATGGCCTTGTCACGCATACGCCCCACCATGTCGAGATTCACCATTGCCACAATCCCGTCTTTGTTCTTGGGGAGATTGATGCGGCGGCTGTCGTCGTGCTTCATCCATTCTAAGAACTCCTTGGAACCGACGAGGCCCTGCTCCTCGGCACCAAAGAAAGCGAAGATGATGCTGCGTGCCGGGCGTGCTTTCTTGAAATGTCGGGCCAACTCGAGCACTACTGCATCGCCACTGGCGTTGTCGTCGGCACCGGGGTGAACGCCCAACGTGTCAGGCCGACGTGAGCCGGAGCCTTCGCCGCCCATGCCCAAATGGTCGTAATGGGAACCTACGACGATGTATTCGTGCTTGAGGCGCTTGTCTTTGCCCGGAACCACGGCGATGATGTTGTGGGTGGTCGTCTTCGGCTCCGTCTTCCCGTATGTGAAGTCGTGGTAGAAGCCCTTGTTCTTCTTGTCCTTAACCACGCGCTTGAACTTCAGCTTGCGCAGTTTGTCGGCAATGAATTCCGAGGCGAGGGTGTCGCCGCGCGTGCCGGGGAATCGGCCTCCCAACTCCTGCGAAGCCAGGTATTCCACCGCTCCGCGCATCTCTTCCTGCCTCTGGGCGTTTGCCTGCAGAACGATTGCGAAAGCCAAGCATAATAAGTTTATTCTCATCATGAACCTTGTTCTGTTTGAATTCGGGTGCAAAGGTACGACAATTTATCGTTCCCTGCAATCCCCATTAATAGGGATTTTGCATCTGAGGGCTACCTGAGCCTGAGGGCGTCGCCTACACGGATGTCGTAGTCGGGCTTCAGGTGGTTCATCTTGTAGAGCGACTTCAGCCGTATGCCGTACTTCTGTGCGATGGAGTACATGGAGTCGCCGCGGCGCACATAGTGCAGACGGTCTTCGTAGTCCTTCGGCGCACGCTTCTGCTTCTTCTTCAGCCAGATGATTTCACCCTCTGTCAGCGGGTCGTCGGCATCGCGCTCGTTGTACTTCGCTATCTTCTTATAGGATATACCTATCTCCTGACCGATGGAGCGGAATGTGTCGCCCCGGCGGGCACGCAGGCAGTAGTTGTCGTTGAACATCTCAATGGGATGCAGCGTCTGACCGTTCACGCGGTGGTCACGGGCACGCTGCGACATGAACTTGTCGTATTTGCTTGCCTTGTCGTACTCGTAGAGCTTGTATAGCTGTATGATGTTGATCAGACGGTCAGCATACTGCGGGTTCGTGGCATAGCCCGCCTTCTTCAGTCCCCGTGCCCAACCCTTGTAGTCGGTAATCTTCAGTCGGAACAGGTCCTGATAGCGGGTATTGCTGGCCAGGAACCGCGAGTGGTCCTCGAACGAGTCGAAGGCCGTGTCGTAGGCACGGAAGCACTCGTTCTGCGCATCGTCGTCGTGGTAGACCCGCGCTCCCTTCCATCCATGACACTTGATGCCGAAGTGGTTGTTGCCACGTCGCGTCAGTTCACTTTGGCCAGCCGAACTCTCGAAAATGCCCTGCGCCAGCGTGATGCTGGCAGGCACCTTCCACCGTATCATCTGCTCGATGGCGATGTCCTTGTATTGGTCTATATATTGCTGGTAACGTTCGTTCCATTTCATCTGCGCTGAGGCCGAAATTGCGGCTCCAAACGCCATAATTAAGAAAATTCTTCGCATATTTTTCAAATTATGGTGCAAAGTTACAATTTTTTTGTAAATTTGCACCATAAAACGGAAAGATTATGAAGGAACTGGAGCTGAAAAGTGTCATTTCCGTCTGTCAGATGGAGGAATTGACAGCCGAAGAACGTCATCTTGTGGAACTGGCCATTGAGGCCACCAACCGTAGCTATACCCCCTACTCCCATTTCCACGTAGGGGCTGCCGTCCGTCTTGCCAATGGTGTGGAAGTCATTGGGTGCAACCAGGAGAACGCCGCCTTCCCCGCCGGCATCTGTGCCGAGCGGTCGGCGTTGTTTGCCGCCGGCGCACAGTACCCCGATCAGGAGGTGGCTATGCTGGCCATCGCTGCCCGCGGCACTGACGGCGAGCTGTTAGAGACACCCGTATCGCCCTGCGGCACGTGCCGGCAGGTCATCATCGAAACCGAGACACGCTTTGGGCGCGAGGTACGCATACTGCTCTATGGGCGTAAGCACGTCTACGTCATGGACGGCATACGCCAGCTGATGCCCTTGTCGTTTACTGAATTTTAGGGAACGGAGGGAGCGCCGGTCAAGGTTCCGGCGTGGCATATTCCGACTCGTAACAGCCCAGGTCAGGTCCATCCTTGCGGCGAAGTACGCCGTTCAGGTCAGTTGGGAACAGCGAGCTGTACTTGGTCGTTGCCTGTCCGCGTGCTGCTGACAGGGAGTCGAGCCGGAAATCATAATACAGATTTTTCTCGTCAATGTTGACAAAATGCTGCTTGGCAGGGAAGATGCTGTCGGTTGCCGACTGCTGCTTCACTTTCTCTTCCCAGATAATGGCCGAGAAGCTGAGGGTATCGTCGACCATCGGCGTGCGCAGCAGACAGTGATCGAAATAATAGTCGAACGTCACTAACGAGTCGCGCGTCTCACCCATCACCACATCGTCGGCATAGCCCGTGACAAGCGAATTGACACAAACTAAGGCGTACAGTGGACAGTCGGCATCGTTGCGGAAGTTTGTGAAGCGCAGTGCCGCACCACGTTCTGCCGAGAAGGGGTAGAACTGTGCCAACGTGCAGTAGACCAATTCGGCACGTCCGCCGTAGACAGCCACGCAGTCGCCCATGGTATTCGATACCTGACAGTTGTACATGCCGACGTTTGCATTGTGGGTCAGCACGCCGGCGCCGCTGCTGTTATGCACGATGCAGCGGTCGAGCACCAGCCGGAACTGCTGTTCGTCGTAGGCCGCAGAGTCGCAGACCACGGCATCGACGGCATTGCGGATTTCAGTCAGCGTCAGCTGGTTGTCTGTCGACGATGTGAAGAAGTGAAGCCCCTGCCACTGGCCACTGACACGGTCGTATGGCAGGTAGTCGAACATGTGGTCCAAGCGGTCGCCACGCATCACGACGCTGTCGGTATGCAGCGAGCCATAGACGCTGATGCCTGCCTTGTCGTGGAAGTATAGTGTGGTGTTACGCACGGTGAGCACCGCCCCACTGTCAACACGGATGCCCTCGCCATATAATATAATAGGTACGCGCGATTCGATGGTCGTATCTTCCGACACCACCAGATTGGTCATTTTGATGGCATCCCACGAATACGACTGTAGGTGAACGAGCTGCTCGGCTCCGCTCTCAAGCGCAAACACCAGGTCATCCTCGACAGGCTGCGGCTCCAACTGTCTGTTCTCTGGTGCTGTCAGCTCAACGAACACGCGGATGCTGTCACCCTTGCGAACCTCCAGATCGTTGACTATCGAGCCAAGGCTGTTGTCGAGATAAGTACCGTCTACATTGGCACGGAAACCGGTCTGGTTGCCACCGCGCAGACGTACCGAGTTGAGCCGTATGCCGTCGCTGGAGTTGTTGAACACCCAGAACGTGTAGGTCCGTGAACCGACGTTCGAGAAGACGGTGTCCATCTTCACCGTGTCGACGGAAAAGGTCAGCAAATTGCCCCGACTCGTCGTGAACGAGTCGTTGTCACTGCATGCCGCACAGAGTGCCAACAGGGACAAAATATAGAAATAGAAACGTTTCATCAAAGAAAGAAACGCGAAAAAGCGGGATTTATTTTGTGGTTCGGCAGATAATCACTACCTTTGCAGCCAAATTGCAGCAATCATCTACATGATACGACATCTTTACATCAAGAACTTCACGCTGATTGACGAGCTGGACATCGACCTGCATAACGGTTTCTCAGTCATTACCGGCGAGACGGGAGCGGGCAAGAGCATCGTCCTCGGTGCCATCGGGCTGCTGTTGGGACAGCGCGCCGACGCGAAGTCCATCAAGCAGGGAGCCGACAAGTGTGTCATTGAGGCACACTTCGACCTGAACGGCTACGACCTGGAGCCTTTCTTCCAGGAGAACGACATCGAGTACGACGCCACCGACACCATCGTGCGGCGCGAGCTGACGGCGGCAGGCAAGAGCCGTGCCTTCGTCAACGATAGTCCTGCGCCGCTCACCCTGCTCAAGGAATTAGGCGACCGTCTCGTCGACATACATTCGCAGCACCAGAACTTGCTGCTCGGAAAGCAGGACTTCCAACTCAGCGTGGTCGATATCATTGCCGGCGACAGCAGCCAGCTGGACAGCTACAGAGAGGTGTTCGGCAGGTATCAGGACACCGCCCGCAGATTAGATGAGCTGAAAGAGGAGACAGAGCGTAACCGCCAGAACGCCGACTTCCTGCAGTTCCAGTACGACGAGCTCTGCGCTGCCAACCTGACTGTCGGCGAGCTGGAAGAATTGGAACAGCAGAGCGACACCATGACCCACGCCGAGGACATCAAGGGGGCGCTTTATGAGGCAGATAACGCCTTGGACGGCGAGCAGAACGGCATCGTGCAACAACTGCGCTCTGCCATCAGCGCCCTGCGCGGCATAGGCCGGGTGTTTCCCGCCGCCGACGAGCTGGCTGCACGCATGGACACCACCTACATTGAACTGAAGGACATTGCAGCCGAGGTGGGCACAAGACTGGAAAACGTCGACTTCGACCCGTCGGAACTCGATGCCGTCAACGCCAGGCTCGACAAGCTCTACGACTTGCAGAAGAAATACCATGCCGAAAACGTCGAGGCACTCATCAGTCAGCGCGACACACTGGGACGGCAGCTGGAAGGCATCGGCAACAGCGACGAGACGCTGGCAGAGCTGCAGGCACAGCTCGACAAGCTGCGAGCCGAATGTGAACGACAGGCCGACATACTGACAAAGCTGCGCACGAAAGCGGCAAAACTCATGGAAAAAGACATGCAACAGCGGCTCGTGCCATTAGGAATGCCCAACGTCCGTTTCGCCGTCAGTATCGTACAGACAGAACTTGGCCGCAACGGACAGGACAAGGTCAGCTTCATGTTCTCGGCAAACACTTCTACCCCACTCCAGCCCGTCAGCCAGGTGGCATCGGGCGGTGAGATAGCCCGTGTCATGCTCTCGCTGAAAGCCATGATCAGCTGTCCCCAACACCCAACACCCGCCACCCAACACCCAACACCCAACACCCAACATCCAACCCCCACCATCATCTTCGACGAGATAGACACAGGCGTCAGCGGCAAGATAGCCGAGAAGATGGCTGAAATGATGCGTGAGATGGGGCAGCATAACCGACAGGTCATCAGCATCACCCACCTGCCGCAGATAGCAGCCTTAGGCACCACCCACTATAAGGTGTACAAGGAAGAGACGGCAGCCGGCACCATCAGCCGCATGCAGCAGCTCTCAGCCGACGAACGGGTGACGGAATTGGCACAGATGCTGAGCGGCAGCAACGTCTCGGCAGCAGCAGTAGCCAACGCTAAACAACTGCTGCAACAAGGTAAGTAACAATCAAACATCAGAAATATGAAGAAGTTTTTATCCTTTATTCTCTATTCTTTATTCCTTATCTCATTTAGCCCTGTAGTGGCGCAGACGCCCAGTTGGACCAAGAAAGCCGTGAAGTCGGTATTCACGCTGAAGACCTTCGCTGCCGACGGCAGTCTGATAGGCAACAGCAACGGATTCTTCGTCGGCACCGATGGCGAGGCCATCAGCAGTTTCACGCCCTTCCGAGGAGCGAAGAGCGCCGTTGTCATCGACGCACAGGGCAAGGAGATGCCAGTATTATACATGCTGGGAGCCAACGACACTTACGACGTGGCGAAGTTCCGTGTAGACGCCAAAAAGACTGTACCGCTGACACTCGCCACCACAAGGGCTGCAGAGGGCGAGGACGTCTGGATGCTGCCATACCTCGACGTCAAGAACTGTGCAGCAGGCACTATCCGCAAGGCCGAGACATTCAACGACAACTACGCCTATTACACCATAGCGCTCACCATGCCCGAACACACCGACGGCTGCCCATTGCTGAACACTCAGGGCGAGGCTATCGGACTGATGCAGCAACCCGCTGTCACAGGCGACTCGCTGAGCTACGCCGTCAGCGCCCTTTTTGCCGACTCGCTGAAAATCACAGGACTGAGTATCAACGACCAGACACTGCGCAGCACCGACATCAAGAAAGACCTGCCCAACGATCTCGAACAGGCCATCCTGACCCTCTTCGTAGCCAGTTCCACAATGGACTCGCTGAACTTCGCACAGCTGACAGAAGACTTCATCAGCAGATTCCCCGATGCCCCTGACGGCTATGTCTACCGTGCACAGGAAGCTACAGCCGGCAGGCATTTCGACACCGCCGCACAGAACATGGAACAGGCCATCAAAGTGGCAGAAAAGAAGGATGAGGTACACTTCGCCTACTCGAAACTGATTTACCAGAAGCAGGTATACATGGCCGATACGCCTTACGAGCCTTGGTCGCTGGAAAAGGCACTGGCCGAGGCTCAAGAAGCCGACCGGCTGAACCCCATGCCTGTTTACCGTCACCAGCAGGCCGTAGTGCTCTACGCCATGAAGCGCTATGATGACGCAGCTAACATTTACAAGTCGCTCTTCAACACCGAACTGCGCTCGCCGGAGCTCTTCTATGAGGCCGCACGATGCTACGAGGTGCAGCGCGACACCACCACACAGCTGGCACTACTCGACAGCTGCGTGGCAACGTTCAGCCGTCCCTATCTGAAAGAAGCAGCCCCCTACCTGCTGGCAAGGGCACAGGTCAGGATGGACGCCGGGCAGTACCGCAATGCCGTTGCCGACCTGAACGACTACGAACAGCTGATGCAGGCCACCGTAAACGACCGGTTCTACTACCTGCGCCACCGTGCTGAGGTCGGAGGCAGACTCTTCCAACAGGCGCTCGACGACATCGACAAAGCCATCAGCATGGTTCCCGAATACGACCTGTACTATGCTGAGAAGGCATCGCTCCAAGTACGTGTCGGACTCTTAGACGAGGCCATCGAGACAGCGAAGGAGTGCATCCGCATCGCCCCGGAATACAGCGACGGCTACCTCTTCCTCGGCGTTGCCCTCTGTCAGAAAGGCGAGAAGGAAGAGGGAATAAAGAACCTGCGCAAAGCCAAGGAACTGGGCGACCCCCAAGCCGACGCCCTCATCGAACGCTTCTCCAAGTAACAATCTTTTCAGCCAGTAGATTAGTGCAGATTTCCCATATCGAGAGAAAAAACGACTTATTTACTAACCCCAAAATTTAAACAGATGAAAAAGCAATTAATGTTATTTTTGATGACGTTGCTGTCATTGACAGCATTCGCACAATCCGAGCCCTACGCCGTGCTGAGTGAAAACAACACCGTGCTCACCTTCTACTACGATACGCACAAAGCCGAGCGCAACGGCATGAGCGTAACTACCATTAGTTGGTACTCGCATTGTTTCACCATCGTCACCGTGGTATTCGATACAACATTTGCTAACTGCACATCACTAACCAATACCAATGGTTGGTTCTGTAATTTCGAGAATCTAACCTCCATCACAGGAATTGAGAATCTCAAGACCGACAACGTGACGGACATGGGTTATATGTTCTGCGGCTGCTCCAGTCTGACGAGCCTCGACGTGAGCGGCTTCAATACCGACAATGTGACGAAGATGGACCACATGTTCTCTGGCTGTTCCAGTTTGACGAGCCTCGACTTGAGTAACTTCAATACCGCCAATGTGACAAACATGAGCGGCATGTTCTCTGGCTGTTCCAGTTTGACGAGCCTCGACTTGAGTAACTTCAATACCGACAACGTGACGGACATGAGTGATATGTTCATCGGTTGCTCCAATCTGACGAGTCTCGACGTGAGCGGCTTCAAGACCGACAACGTGACGAACATGGGTAATATGTTCATCGGTTGCTCTGGTCTGACGACTCTTGACGTGAGCGGTTTCAATACCGCCAAGGTGATATATATGAACTCAATGTTCTGGGGGTGCTCCGGTCTGACGAGCCTTGACGTGAGCGGTTTCAAGACTGGCAACGTGACGCACATGAAGGAAATGTTCCTTGGCTGCTCCGGTCTGACGAGCCTCGACGTGAGCGGCTTCAAGACCGACAACGTGACGAATATGAGCGGTATGTTCTCTAACTGCTCCGGCCTGACAAGCCTCGACGTGAGCGGCTTCGAGACCGACAAGGTTACGGACATGGACGGTATGTTCTACAATTGCCGTTCCTTGACGAGCCTCGACGTGAGCGGCTTCAAGACCGACAACGTGACGGACATGGGCGCCATGTTCTTTGTCTGCTGCTCTCTGACGAGCCTCGACGTGGGCAACTTCAACACCGTCAAGGTGACGGATATGAGCTATATGTTCGCTGATTGCAAAGGCTTGACAAGCCTCGACCTGAGCAAGTTTAAGACCGACAGCGTAACAAACATGTACGCTATGTTCTATGACAACCCCAGCCTGATGAGCCTCAACGTGAGCAGTTTCAAGACCGACAAGGTGACTGATATGAGCCTCATGTTCTATGGCTGCCGCTCACTGACGAGCCTTGATGTGAGCGGCTTCAAGACCGACAATGTGACGAATATGAGCGCCATGTTCAGAGAGTGTTCCAGTCTGACGAGCCTCGACGTGAGTGGCTTTAAGACCGACAACGTGACGGACATGAGCTACATGTTCTATTTCTGCGGCTTCCTGCAGAGCCTCGACGTGAGCGGCTTTAAGACCGACAAGGTGACAGACATGAGGTGCATGTTCGCCGCCTGCCCCTTGCAGAACCTCGACGTGAGCGGCTTCAAGACTGACAACGTGACGAGTATGAGTGGCATGTTCTTTCTCAACTGTGTGACAAGCCTCGACCTAAGTGGCTTTAAGACAGACAACGTGACGGACATGAGCGATATGTTCTTGAACTGCTACTTCCTTACTACTATCTATGCAGGCAAAGGATGGACAACAGCAAACGTGACAAACTCTGAAGAAATGTTCTCCGGCTGCTGGGAACTCGTCGGTGGCCAGGGAACAGCCTTCGACAGCGACCACACAGACTATACTTACGCCCGCATCGACGGCGGGACAGCTATGCCAGGCTATTTTACAGACATCGAAGAGATGGAAGCTGGTGAAACCGCCACCGTACCCGTCGGCAATGCCCTTGTGGCAGGCTACAGCAGCGACAAGGCACTGGACTTCACAGGCAGCGATGTGACGGCTTGGATAGCCACGGGATTCCGGGACGGTAAGATCATGCTGAGCAAGGTGGATGTCGTGCCGGCCAACACGGGAATATATGTAAAATCTACAAAGGCTGGGGACTTTGACGTTCCAACGACTACGGAGAAAGCATACTATGTAAATATGTTCCAGCCGGTGGTGACAGCGAAGACGGTGCAGCCGACGGAGACGGTGGATGGCGTGGCGTACCAGACATTGAGCTTCGCCCTGTCGCAGACGACGGGTCAGCCGGCATTCTTCCCGAACACGGCAGAGAAGACATACGGTGATAACAAGATGTACCTGCGCCTGCCGGAATGGGTGGTGAACGGCGCGACGGGTGCCGCCGACAGCGGTACGGAGCCTGTAACCATCGGCACGCTCGGTGTGGCCGGCTTCAGCAGCAACCGTAACTTGGACTTCACTGACAGCGACGTGGAGGCATGGATAGCCACGGGCTTCAAGGGCGGAAACATTCTGCTGAGCCGCGTATATGCTGTACCAGCAGGAACGGGTGTGTATGTGAAGTCGAAGAAGCCACTGCCGGCACAGACAACATTCCAGATTCCCGTGACAACGGAATTGCCCTACTACGTAAATGCGTTCGTCGGCCTGCCCGATGGCGGCACAGTACACCCGACGGAGACAGTTGGCGGCGTGACGATGCAGACGCTGAGTTTCGCTAAGTCGCAGTCCACAGGCAAGCCCGCCTTCTTCCCGAACACAGCCGACAAAACGTATGGTGCCGGTAAGATGTACCTGCGCCTGCCAGCCGATCTGGTCAACAGCAGTGATGCCGCCCGCGGCTTCAACTTCGTGTTCGAGGGTGACGAAGTGCCAATCATGGGAGAGACAACGGGAATAAGCGAGGCTTCGCCTCTAAATGATAAAGGACAAATGATAAATGGTTCGACAGGCTCACCACAAGATAAACGCGGCGGGGTATATAACCTCAATGGTCAGTGCGTTCAAACTTCAAACTTCAAAGTTCAAACTTCAAAGTTGAAGAAGGGTCTGTACATCGTTAACGGCAAAAAGGTCGTGATTAAGTGAGTGAAGAGCCGAACTCGTTCGGACTCTTTCGAGCGTGAACGAGCTCGAGCGAAGCTCAAGGTCGTAGTGCCATAGAGTTTATTTTCACACAGATACTTCGATATATGTCGAAGTATCTGTGTGACATTATTAATGGAGTGCCCCTGCGGGGCAGAAATCCTACAAATCTGACATTTAAAGTCCCATGATAAGGGACGGCTATAATGCAGGGATTCAAATAAAGAAACAAGATTTGGATGATTTGAAAGGCCAGCCCCTATATGCGGCGGATTAATAGCTTACAAAAAAATTCTTGCGATTTTCAGCAATCTTACACTATTGCTCTTATCTGTTTTATTATCAGGCGATTACATGCAGTGTAGGTTGTTTATAATCTTACACTGCTATATCACGATGTAAAACAAGTTGTTTTACTTCCTTAGAAGGCGTCTTTTACGGTCACAATAGGCATCTATGAAATAGTAAAACAAGTTGTTTTACTTTTCAACGTAATATCCCTTTATCCTTAAAGGCCGAGCCTTTGCTGTCGCACGCGCTCATTCTTGAAAGATAATATCACAAAAATCGAACAGTGACATTAGTGTAAGATTACAAAAATCTTACACTGCATGTTACTTACTCATTATCAAGAGCTTAGCACCAAAAGTGACATTAAATCGAAAAATCAGAAAATTGTAGGAGCATGCAAAGCTTGGAAGCTTCACACACTATTGTTGGCGGATGCAAAGCTTGGAAGCTTCACCCACTATTGTCGGCGGATGCAAAGCATGGAAGCTTCACACACTATTGTCGGCGGATGCAAAGCATGGAAGCTTCACACACTATTGTTGGCGGATGCAAAGCTTGGAAGCTTCACACACTATTGCCGGCGGATGCAAAGCTTGGAAGCTTCACACACTATTGTTGGCGGATGCAAAGCTTGGAAGCTTCACCCACTATTGTCGGCGGATGCAAAGCTTGGAAGCTTCACCCACTATTGTTGGCGGATGCAAAGCTTGGAAGCTTCACAAACTATTGTTGGCGGATGCAAAGCTTGGAAGCTTCACAAACTATTGTTGGCGGATGCAAAGCTTGGAAGCTTCACCCACTATTGTAGCGAGCAAAGCTTCCAGAAAGGGGAAATCCCGATTGAACTTTAGGGAAAACCGCCGGCGCACCCGGATTTTTCCGTGGCACCCCCCCTCTGACCATCCATAGCCACACATAGAACAGGAATTTCTTGTCTGAATGGATAAAAGTTAGTACCTTTGCATCGTTTTATTTAAGGACAAGATGCAGATAGACTCAGCACAGCTTGAATTACTATATGGAGTAGTTGCCTTACTACTACCCGATGGAGTTCTTGACCACTTTGAGATTGTGAAGCTTGACGAGGAGGATGCTCCGGTTCCTGCCGACGGTTCGTTCACTCCCTACAAGCGCAAGGTTCACCTTTACCTCGATGAACGGGACGAGAGGACTGCAGAAGAGCTTATGGCCTTGCGCCCCAACGGTTTCACGGAGTATACGATGGTTACAGACTACCCAGTGCGTAACCGCCTATTGACGCTTCACATGCGCCGCCGCAGGTACATCAGCCCGGATGACAAGAACACCATTCTGTGCATATATCCCCTTAAGGCCAAGGGCACCAGCATCTCTCCCGAGTTTGCTTCTTTTTTAAAAGGAGGAGCTTGACAACCGTCCCGTCACCTGTCGCAGCGTAGGCCGCAGCCATGGTGTGCCTGGCGACTATCTCAGCCAGATATACAGGGACTGTCTGAGCGATTACGAGACCTGGGACCAGAAGGAGCATGCCAGGGAATGGATCCTGATGGCCAAGAACCTCGGGCTTCACCTGTCGATAGACGAGTGCATGTACTGCGGTGTGTTGTACACGTTTGTGTCGAACAAGGATGCCCATGGCGGGCGGGGCGCAGTCATTGCCATCATCCGGGGAGTGAAGGCCAAGACGGTACTGAAGTGGCTCCGGAAACTCCCCGAGGATGCCCGGGGTGCGGTCATTGACATCAGCATGGACTTCTCCGACTCGATGAAGCTCATCGCCCGTTCGGCCTTCCCCAATGCCCGCATCTCGATTGACCGCTTCCATGTCATGCAGGACCTCACGGACCATCTGATGGCCGTCTTCGCCGAGGTCAGGAAAAATGTGAACACCCAGCTGAAGCACGAGCGGGCGGCATGGCACAAGTTCGTAGAGCAACATGCCAAGTGCAGGAAGAAGTACAGAGAGAAGCGTAAGCAGAAGAATCCGAAGCGGCGCAAGGGAAAGAAACGCGGAAGGAAGGTGGTCTACCGTAA
>Ga0310786_10007723_pt1 | contig 13956 bp, 9 predicted proteins | sample AusTroGonzalo_MG_FD_203881 | JGI IMG/M metagenome (GOLD analysis project Ga0310786, IMG submission 203881) | Bovine rumen microbial communities from tropical cattle in Woodstock, Queensland, Australia - Gonzalo_03 (v2) (version 2) | ecosystem: Host-associated > Mammals > Digestive system >... | reverse complement strand
ATGAAACTCTTGAAATAAATGCTGAAGCCTTTTTATAAATCATCCAACCACGATTTCAATCTGCTTCATGGCGATACGTTTGAATTGTTGCCGCAGTTCAACTTCAAATTCGACATGATATTTGCAGACCCGCCATATTTCCTATCGAGTGGCGGCATCAGCGTGCAGAGCGGAAAAGTGGTTTGCGTAGATAAAGGCGATTGGGACAAAAGCATGTCCCAGGACGATATCAACGTCTTTAACTTGAAGTGGCTCTCGCTATGCAGGGAGAAGCTGAAAGATAATGGCACAATTTGGATTTCTGGAACATATCACAATATTTTTTCTGTTGCCAATTGTCTGACGCAATTGGGATATAAGATTCTCAATGTCATCACTTGGGCCAAGACGAACCCACCTCCAAATATTTCCTGCCGTTACTTCACCTATTCAACAGAGTTCATCATCTGGGCAAGGAAGAAAGAGAAGGTGGCTCACTACTATAATTACGAGTTGATGAAGCATATCAACGGCGACACACAGATGACAGACGTGTGGCGTTTGCCAGCTATTGCACCTTGGGAAAAGAAGTGCACGAAGCACCCGACTCAAAAGCCACTTGGACTGCTGAGTCGTATCATTTTGGCTTCTACAAAACCAGGTGCTTGGATTCTTGATCCATTTGCAGGAAGTAGCACTACCGGTATCGCCGCTAATCTTCTTGGACGCAGATTCCTCGGTATTGAGCAAGACGAGGAATTTGCAAAAATCAGCATGACCCGTCGTGAAGAGATTGATAATGATAAAACGTTTGCTACTTATAAAAGGAAAATCCCTGATATTGTAAAGGCTGAGGACACGCAGACGGACTGCTTTGTCTGTCGCGAAGAAATTGAAGAAAGACTGCCTTTTTTGGAGGATTAATCCTAAAAGGAAAGAAAGGAGATGAGTCGGTTACATTAGTCCGCTATTATCTTCGCCTCGCCGTCGAAGGCACAAATCTCGGCAGCCAGCGTGTTGAGGTTGTGGAACAGGCTGTAGTCGCTGTCGGAAGGTACGCCATTGACGGAACCCATCGCGTCAAGATCCCATGGTGCCAGTATGAGCAGAGCGCCTCGGGCACAAGCCTCAAATCGTTTCAGTTCCGGCTTCCAGTAACGTCCAATAGGCTCCTTCTGCAGGTGAATCAGCGGAAAGCTACGATCGAGACACGCGTCTTTCATCAGCGACTCGCCGCGCGATATGCCTGGAGTGACAATTACCGTACAACCCTCCATAATGGCTGACTCCCATTGCCTGCGGTCGCTGGCGTAATCGTCCGTCAGTTCGTACGGAACACGGTTTACGGGATGGCGACGATGGCACATCACCTGCACTTTTCGAGGCCATCTGAGCAGAAAGAGATTGCCAAACGCCCCATAACTGCGCTGGCCTATCTGCACATGCTGGCAGCGGCGCAGCACGTCGGGCAGAAGACGCCGCAACAGGGCACGGCGCGGATTGTCGTGAACGTAGGCTATCATTGCCCGTCGGTGACGTTCGTCTAGGCACACCGTGTCGTCGTAATTGTCATCGAAAAGCGGGCGTTGCTGGCGTCCCACAAAGGTGTAGTACTCCTCTCGCTGCCTTTTCGACAGGCTGCGGACCAAGGCTCCTTCGCTGCCGTGAAGGGCTGCCTTCTGGCGCAACCAGAGAGGGGCACGGTCGCTCCTGCAATCGTCCGATATCGGCCGATTGACAGAGGTGGAAAGCCCCAGCCCCTGCTGCCAGCAACTGGTACAGAAGGCCTTGAAGGCCTGAATGATATCGCCCAGGCTCCACGACATGGGCTCCAACACTTCGATAACTCCGTGAAAATGGTCAGGCATACAGACGCACGCATGAACCACAACCTTATTGCCATGTGCTAACTGTCGGGCTGGTATCTGCTGCCACGCCTCCCGAATAGCTTCACCAAGCGGCGTGAGGATTAGGAGGTTGCGGTTCTTTAGGTCTTTGTGTCTGAGATCGGCCACAAATTGGGAAAGGAGGCGTTCACGGCCGCTTACAACAAGGGTAATAAGATAGGTGCCGCGACCATAGTAGTCGTGGCCAGCATTACGTGGGCGATAGGCCGATACTTCCATAACAGCTTTGTACGTGTCTCATCAGATGCGCTCGATGGTCTTGACGCCCTTGACGGTCTTCAGTTTCTTGATGAGGAGGTCGAGCTTGGCGGTGTCGTCGATCATCAGGACGAGGTTGCCGCGGAAGAGGCCGTCGTGACTGTCGATGTTGACGCTGCGGAGGACGAGTTTCTCGTCCTTCGAGATGATGTTCGTCAGGTTGTTGAGGATGCCGATGTCGTCGTTGCCGATGACGCGCAGCGTGATGCTGTACTGCGACGAGCCCTTGCCGGACCACTTGGCACGGACGATACGGTAGCCGAAACGCTTCTGGAGCTCGGGGGCATTGGGACAGTCGCAGCGGTGGATCTTGATGCCGCCGCTGACGGTCACGAAGCCGAAGACGTCGTCGCCATAGATGGGATTACAGCAACGGGCCAGCTGGTAGTCGATGCCCTTCAGATTGCGGTCGATGACAAGCACATCGTCGTTGGTCTGGACATTGGTGGTGGTCGACTGGTCGAAGACAAACTCCTCGGCACTGCGGGCCAGGTTGTCGCCCGTGACGACGCGCTCACCCTGCTTGAGTTCCTGGTACTTGTCGATGATGGTATTGATGTCCAGCGAGCCATCGGCAATCTGCTTGTAGAAGTCGCTCATCTCCTTAAAGCCAAGTTTCTTAACAAGCTGCTGCACAATCGGTTCTTCGATTTCTATCTTGTGATTCTTGAACTTGCGTTCGAGCATCTCCTTGGCAAAGAGTCCCTCCTTGACCTGCGTCTCCTTGAGGGCCAGACGAATCTTCGCCTTGGCACGTGAGGTCTTCACAAGACTGATCCACTCACGACGCGGCTTCTGGTTGGACGACGTCATGATTTCCACCTGGTCGCCATTCTGCAACTGCTGGCGGAATGTCACAACTTTGTTGTCGATACGTGCACCAACGCAGGCGTTACCGATCTTAGAATGGATGTGGTAGGCCATATCGAGGACGATGGCCCCTTTGGGGAATTTCAGGAGGTCGCCCTTGGGGGTGAAGACATACACCTCGTCCTCGTAGAGGTCCATCTTGAACTGGTCCATCGCCTCCATGCCGTCGCTGGTCTCCAGCATCTGTCGGATATTCGTCAGCCACTCGTCGAGCCCGGTCTCACCCTTAACGCCCTTGTAGCGCCAGTGGGCAGCCACACCACGCTCGGCCACCTCGTCCATACGCTCGGTACGAATCTGAACCTCGACCCATTTCTGCTCGGGGCCCAGGACGGTGATATGCAGGCTCTCGTAGCCGTTGGACTTCGGCACGCTGAGCCAGTCGCGCAGTCGTTTTGGGTTGGGCTGGTACATATCGGTGACGATTGAATAGACCTGCCAGCACTGCATTTTCTCCTTCTCGACGGGTGCATCGAGGACTACGCGGATGGCGAAGAGGTCATAGACACCCTCGAAGGGGCACTTCTGCTTCTTCATCTTCTGCCAGATGGAGTGTATGGACTTCGTGCGGCCCTTGATGTGGAAGTTCAGGCCGGCAGCGGTCAGACGCTCGCTGATAGGCTTGATGAACTTCGCGATATACTCGTCGCGGCTCTTCTTCGTCTCGCTGAGTTTCTCGCGGATCATGTAGTACGCGTCGTGCTCCATGTACTTCAGCGAGAGGTCCTCCAGCTCGGACTTCAGCTTATAGAGGCCCAGCTTATGGGCCAGCGGCGCATAGAGATAGGCTGCCTCCTGGCTGACCTCCATCTTGTCCTTCGTGTTGTCCGTGTCGCGAATCTGTCGCATCAGGTTCACGCGGTCGGCAATCATGATCAGGATGACGCGCATGTCCTCGGCAAACGACAGGAGGAGGTTACGGAAGTTGTCGCTCTCGATGACGGGATTCTTTTCGTAGAGGCTGTGTATGCGCTGCAGACCGCTCAGGATCAGGGCTACGGCGGGACCATAGGTCTCCCCTACTTCATCGGCCGTGATGTAGCCGGCTTCAAAGTTCGTGCGCAGAAGGGTTGCCAGCACCGCGTCACGACGCAGTCCGATCTCCTCGACGACGATGAGAGCCGTCTGGAGTCCCGTCAGAATGGGGTTCAGTCCGAAGACGTCGCGGCGCACCTGCTGCTGCTCTATGCTGTGCATGAGGTGTGTACGAATCTTCTCCTCATCGTCGGGCTGCAGAGCACCGCTAAGACGCTCCCTGAGCCTGGTGTATAACGCGAGGGCTTCCTCCTTCTCGGCTGTTGTAAAAACGAACTTATTTGGCATAATCTCTACTTTTTTCATGCAAAGTTACAAATTTCGTCCGATTTTTGTACTTTATTTAAGAAAAGTTTGTATATTTGCGGAGAAAAAGATGAAAACCTAAAAAAATTAATATTATGTTATCACAGCAAGATTTAAATCAGTTGGCCCAGAAAGGCATTACTGAAGAGCAGATTAACACACAGTTAGCACAGTTCAAGACCGGCTTCCCATTCCTTAAGCTGAAGGCTGCCGCCAGCATCGACGACGGTATCGTAGCCACCGATGAGAAGGATAAGCAGATCTACGAGGAAGCCTGGATGAAGTACAAGGCCGAGGGGCACAAGATTGTGAAGTTCGTGCCCGCCTCGGGTGCTGCCAGCCGAATGTTCAAGGATATGTTTGCGTTCCTTGACGCCGACTACGACACGCCGACGACTCCGTTCGAGAAGCAGTATTTCGACAATATCGAGAAGTTTGCCTTCTACGATGCCCTCGACGCCGTCTGCCGCAAGAACGAGGGAAAGTCCATCAAGTACCTCATGCAGGAAGGCCAGTATAAGAAGGTCGTCGCCAACATGCTGTTCGAGAAGGGCTTGAACTACGGTCAGCTGCCCAAGGGTATGCTGCTGTTCCACAACTATCCCGAGGGTGCCCGCACACCTATGGAGGAGCACCTGGTGGAGGCTGCCCTCTATGCCTCGTCGAACGGCGAAGCCGACGTACACTTCACCGTGTCGCACGAGCACATGCAGCTGTTCAAGAAAAAGGTGGCCGCGAAGGCCGACGGATATGCTGAGAAGTACGGTGTGAAGTACGACATCACCTTCTCGGAGCAGAAGCCGTCGACAGACACCATCGCAGCTAATCCCGACAACACACCGTTCCGCAACGAGGACGGCTCGCTGCTGTTCCGTCCCGGTGGTCACGGTGCACTCATCGAGAACCTGAACGAGATTGATGCCGACATCATCTTCGTCAAGAATATCGACAACGTCGTTCCTGACCGTCTGAAGCAGGAAACCGTCGACTACAAGCAGGTCATCGCCGGCGTGCTGGTGAACCTCCAGAAGATTGCCTTCAAGTACCTGAACGAGCTGGAGGCAGGCAACGTCAGCCACGAGAAGCTGCGCGAGATCAAACACTTTGTGGAGCACGCCTTCTGTCGCCGTCCCGATATCGCCTCGCTGGGTGATGCCGAGTTGGCAGAGTATCTGAAGAAGAAGCTGAACCGCCCGATGCGCGTCTGTGGCGTCGTGAAGAACGTCGGAGAGCCTGGCGGCGGTCCGTTCCTTACCTACAACCAGGACGGCACCATCTCGCTCCAGATCCTGGAGTCGAGCCAGATTGACAAGAACAACAAGGAGTATATGGAGATGTTCACCAAGGGCACACACTTCAATCCCGTCGACCTCGTCTGCGCCGTGAAGGACTACAAGGGCCAGCACTTCAACCTGCCCGACTTCGTCGACCGCTCGACAGGTTTCATCTCCAGCAAGTCGAAGAACGGCAAGGAGCTCAAGGCCCTTGAGTTGCCTGGTCTCTGGAACGGTGCCATGAGCGACTGGAACACTGTCTTCGTAGAGGTTCCCCTCGGCACGTTCAACCCCGTCAAGACTGTTAACGACCTGCTGCGCGAACAGCATCAGTAAGATTAAAACATGAACAAGAGAAGTATTATCATTGCCGCTTCACTCCTGCTTTTAGCTGGCAATGTAAAAAGTGAAGAAACTGTGAAGATCGGCAAACAGAATGTCTCCATTACCGACGGCCGCATGACCCCCGAGGCGCTATGGGCAATGGGACGCATAGGCAGCTATGCCGCCTCACCTGACGGAAAGAACATCGTCTATCAGGTAGGCTACTACAGCGTGAAAGCGAACAAGAGCCAGCAGAAGTTGTTCGTCAGACCCGTCGACGGCAAGGAGACTCTGCTGACGACGGGTGGCAAGAGCGAGACCGACCCGCAATGGATTGACAGCGAGACGATAGCCTTCGTGACGGGTGGCGATATCTGGACGATGAAAGCCGACGGGACGAACCGTCGCCAGCTGACGAAGAGCGGCGATGTGGAGGGATTCAAGTTTGCCCCCGACGCCTCGAAAGTCATCATCATCAAGAGCATTCCCTACACGGGGAGCATTAAGGCCAAGCCCTCGGACCTTCCGCAGACAACGGGACGAGTGGTGACCGATCTGATGTACCGCCATTGGGACCACTATGTGGAGAGCATCCAGCACCCCTTCGTGTACAATGTTGGCGAGGGATTGGCTATTGCTGACAACGGCACCGACATCCTCGAGGGCGAACCCTACGAGTGTCCGATGGAGCCCTTCGGTGGTGTGGAGCAGCTGGCGTGGAGCCCAGACTCCAAACAGATTGCCTATACCTGCCGCAAGAAGACGGGAGTGATGTACAGCATCTCGACCGACTCCGACATCTATCTCTACGATGTGGAAGCCAAGACGACGCGGAACCTCTGCAAACCCGAGGGTTACGAAGACCCCGAGGTGGACGTCACAAAGACGCTGAAGTACCAGGCCGTCAACGATGGTGACAACCTGCAGAACAACGTCGGCTACGACCAGAACCCGCAGTTCTCACCGGACGGACGCTATATCGCCTGGCTCTCGATGGAGCGCGACGGTTATGAGAGCGACCGCCAGAGGCTCTGCCGCTACGACCTGCTCACCGGTAAGAAAACGTACCTCACGGAGACCTTCGACTCGAATGTCGACGACTTCTGCTGGAGCGACTCGAAGGATGCACAGATCTACTTCATCGGCGTCTGGCACGCTACGGAGAACCTCTATGCCATCGGCCACAAGGGTGAGCTCACCCAGCTTACTGACACGTGGACGGACTTCGGTTCGCTGCAGATGATGAACGACGGACAACACCTGCTCGCTGAGCGACACAGCTATACGGCACCTGCCGACCTGTATCTCGTTACGCCAAACTCGAAGAAGCCCGCGAAGACTGTTGTGGAGCAGCTGACTTTCGAGAACAAGCACATCCTGGACCAGCTCGATAAACCGAGCGTTCAGCAGCGTTGGGTGACGACGACGGACAACAAGCAGATGCTCTACTGGGTGGTGCTGCCTCCCGGCTTCGACGAGACGAAGACCTACCCCACCCTGCTCTTCTGTGAGGGTGGTCCGCAGAGTCCTGTGTCGCAGTTCTGGAGCTACCGTTGGAACTTCTTCATCATGGCCTCGCAGGGTTACGTCATCATCGCTCCTAACCGTCACGGACTGCCCGGCTTCGGACAGGAGTGGCTCGAGGAGATCAGCGGCGACTGGACGGGCCAGTGTATGGACGACTACCTGACAGCCATCGATGATGCTGCCAAGAACCTGCCCTTTGTCGACAAGAACCGCTTGGCAGCCGTCGGAGCCTCGTTTGGCGGATTCTCCGTCTACTATCTGGCCGGTCATCACGACAAGCGCTTCAAGTGCTTCATTGCCCACGACGGCGCCTTCAACCTTGAGGCGATGTACACGGAGACCGAGGAGAACTGGTTCTCGAACTGGGAGTATGACGATGCTTACTGGAACAAGGACCGTACCGCCAATGCCGACCGTACCTACAAGAACTCGCCCCACCAGTTTGTGGACAAGTGGGATACGCCTATCCTCTGCATACACGGAGAAAAAGACTACCGCATCAACGCTACGCAGGGAATGTCCGCCTTCAACGCCGCACGTATGCGCGGTATCGAGGCCGAGCTACTCATCTTCCCCGATGAGAACCACTGGGTGCTGAAACCGCAGAACGGTATCCTCTGGCAGCGTACCTACTTCGAGTGGCTGGCACGCTGGTTGAAATAAAAAAGCAACACAAACTACTATATGAGCAGTGCCAACTTATAGCACAAAAGAAAAAGCCCGTCATCACCGACGGGCTTTCTCTTTGTTTTACCTTTACTACTTTTGGCTTATCATCGGATGATAAATCCCTTCTTACTTGATAGGCTTAATGGCTACGGTGAAATCGTAGTCGGCATAAGGCAGCTGGTACTCGCCACGCGGCCAGGCGCCCCACGAGTTGACGCAACCCAAACCGAACTGGCGCTGCTGCAGGTGAACCTGTGTCAGCGGACGCTCCACGAGGTCGCCAGAGTGGTGGCCCCACTTCTTGTCCTTGTGCATACCGTCGTCGAGGTCTTCCGTCAGGAAGTTCAGCGCACTGGCCTCCATAGGCGCGTTGCTGTAGAACTCCAGTCCCCTACCCTCAGCGTTGACAACGCGGAACCAGCGGATGTCGGTATGGTTGCCGGACTCCTGCGGACGGACATAGGGGAAGTACTCGTCTTTCACCTTATTATTATATACGCCGATAAACTCCGACGAGTTGCGGTCGATGTAGTTCTCTGCAGGGCCGCGGCCGTAGTACTGGATAGCGTCAAACTCCTTCGGCATCTGCAGCTGCACGCCGTAGCGGAACATATTGCTGATCTTGGCCTCCTTGTCTGTGCTGAGCTGCTGGCGGATGATGACCTCTCCCTCTGTTGTCAATGTGTAGGTCATCGTGAGCTTCGCCTTCTGGTCGGGCATATCGAAGGTGGCAACGGCGCCGTTGTCGCTAACGTTGAAACCCTTCAGACGCATCTGTGGATTCTTCCAGGTCTGGAAACGACGTTGCAGACCAGCACCGTAGTCGTTGTCCGTAGGAGCACGCCAGAACTCGGGTGTTATGGACTCACGGTCGATGAGCATCGGCTTGCCGTCAACATCGAGGTAGTCTATCCAGCCGGAACGTTTGCCGATAGTCAGCGTCGTTCCTGCGACGTCGAACTTGACGTAGGTGTTGGTCTCCTCCTTCTGGATGGCGGAAGCAGATTTCTCACTTTTCACTTTTCCCTCTTCACTTAGTTCCGGGAACTGGTAGCTATTCAGCGCGAACTGCTGACGAGCCAGCACCTGGCCCTTGTCGATAAGCGGCGCACCGTTCTTTGACTTGAACTGGAAGATGACGAAGATCTCCTGGTCACCGTGATGACCCAGCACACGCTGAATGGTCTGCTGCAGCTTCTCGTCGGTGATAACCTTGCGCTGCTGGGGCTTGATGCCGCTGACATCAATCGTGCCACCGTGACCGAAGGACATTCCTGCAGGACGTCCAGCACTCTCATGATGGTGTCCACCACCAGCACCACCCACGAACCACTCGAGCTCGACGTCGTCAAGGGTCTTGAAGAAGTTCTCGTTATAGACCTCGAACTGGCCTTCCTTCAGACCTTTGTCCGTCACCCAGATGTTCTGGTAGTAGTAGCCCACCTCGTAGGCATGAGGATTCAGACGGCGGTCGGGGGCGATGATACCGTTACAGTTGAAGTTATAGTCGGAGGCAGGATAGCGGCCGTAGTCACCACCATAGGTAAAGATCTCCTTACCCGTGACGGGGCTCTTGTCGCGCATTCCCTGGTCGACGAAGTCCCAGATGTAGCCACCCTGATACTTCGGGTACTTGCGGACGAGGTCCCAGTATTCCTTGAAGCCGCCCATCGAGTTACCCATTGCGTGGGCGTACTCGCACTGGATGAGCGGACGGGGATTATTGCCCTTGGAATAGGCCTCGCATCCTTCATAGCCGTAGTACATCGGACAGAAGATGTCCGTCTTACCGTTCTGGCCAGCCTGCTCGAACTGACAGGGACGCGTCGGGTCGGTAGCCTTCACCCACTCGTAGGCCTTCTCGAAGTTAGGACCATAGCCGGCCTCGTTGCCCAGCGACCAGACGATGATGGAGGGGTGGTTCTTGAACGAATGGACGTTACCGTACTGACGCTCGAGATGAGCGAGCTCGAAGTCCTGACGCTTGGCCAGTGTACCGTCGCCGTAGCCCATACCATGACTCTCGAGGTTCGACTCGGCAGTCAGATAGATACCGTACTCGTCACAAAGGTCGTACCAGCGCGGGTCGTCGGGATAGTGACAGGTACGGACGGCGTTGATATTCAGCTGCTTCATAATCTTGATGTCCTGAATCATGCGCTCCACAGAGACAATGTAGCCACCATCGGGGTCGAGCTCATGACGGTCAGCACCCTTAATCAGGATGGGCTGACCGTTGACGAGCAGCTGGCCACCCTTGATCTCGATATGGCGGAAGCCGACGCGCTGAGGGATAACCTCCAGCACATTGCCCTTCTGGTCCTTCAGCGAGATGAGCACTGTGTAGAGTTTTGGCTGCTCAGCCGACCAGGGTTTCACGGTATTTAAGTATATCTCGTGGTTGGGCTCGAACTCGCTGCTAATCTGGCCGTCGTCGAAAATAAACTGCGCTGTGGCTTTGGCATTGCCAACGATCTTCGCATCGAATTTGATGATTCCTCGCGGATTGTCCACCACCCAGTCCTGCGTCATCGTGATGTCCTCGATGTGAGCCTTCGGACGAGCATAGAGGTAGACCTCGCGAGCGATACCCGTGAAGCGCCAGAAGTCCTGGTCTTCGAGATAGGAGCCGTCGCACCAGCGCATGACCTGCATGGCGATGAGGTTCTGGCCCTTCTTCACGAACTTCGTGATGTTGAACTCGGCAGCCACCTTCGAGTCCTCGGAGTAGCCGACGAACTTGCCGTTGACCCACACCTTGACGTTGCTCGTGGCGGAGCCGATGTGGAAGTAGACGTCCTTGCCGTTCCAGTCGTCGGGCAGCTGGAAGGTGCGACGGTAAGAGCCCGTGTAGTTGTTCGTCTCGTCGATGAACGGCGGGTTGCTGTAGAAGGTCGTTCCCCAGGCATAGCCCACGTTCTTGTAGATCTTGTCGCCGTAGCCCTCGATCTCGAAGAGTCCGGGGACGGGGAAGTCGACCCATTTCGAGTCGTCGTACTTCAGAGAGAAGAAATCCTTCGGTGCGAGGTTATGGTCCTTCACGAAGTTGAAGCGCCACCTACCCTCCATCGAGAGGTAACGGCTGGACTTCGTCTTGTCGTTTGCCTTTGCCTTGTCAGCATCCTCAAAGGCGAAGAACGCAGCACGACGTGCTTCGCGGTTCACCTGGTTCACGGCAGGATTCTTCCACTCCGGCTGGTTAGCGTTGGTCTTGTTGGCGGCCATCAGCGGCAATGCCGCCAGACAGGCCAATGATAACAATAGTCTGTTCATATTTCAGTTATTAATAATCTACTTTCCTGATACAGTCGTTTCTTCCCGTTGTTACAGCAACGAGAAGGCAACGTCCATCATGTGCGTGAAGGTGTTCTGGCGCTCTTCCGCCGTCGTCACTTCACCCGTCAGGATGTGGTCGGACACCGTCAGAATGACCAGTGCACGCTTGCCGGCACGGGCAGCGTTCATATAGAGTGCCGATGCCTCCATCTCGACGGCCAGCACGCCCATCTTCATCCAACTGTCGTTGTGAGCATTCTCGGAGTAGAACGTGTCCGACGAGAGGACGTTGCCCACCTTGTACTTGTATCCGAAGCGTTCGCAGGCTTCTACGGCACCACGAACCAGACTGAAGTCGGCTATCGGAGCAAAGGTGCCAGGCAGTTCGTACTGCGCGCCGTAGTTGGAGTTCGTGCACGCTCCCTGGGCCACCACGAGGTCGCCCACATGAAGGTCCATATTGATAGAGCCAGCAGAGCCTACGCGGATGATGGTCTTGACGTCGTAGAAGTTGTAGAGCTCGTAGGTATAGATACCGATAGACGGAATACCCATACCGTGTCCCATCACGCTGACGCGTTTGCCCTTGTAGGTGCCTGTGAAGCCCAACATGCCGCGGACGTTATTGAACTGTACGGGATTCTCAAGGAAATTCTCCGCCATAAACTTTGCGCGAAGGGGATCGCCAGCCATGATGACGGTCTCGGCAATCTCACCAAGCTTTGCGCCGATGTGTGGTGTTGGTGTCTTACTCATAATGAATTGTATTTTTAGGGTTATAAGGTTACTTTTCGCTACGTTTCTTGGAGGTTACTTCTCTCTCAGGACATTGCTCGTGTCCGTCTTCTTCCCCAGCAGGAACTTGTCGATGAAGGCCTGCACCTCAGGGAACTGTGTCTCGGGCAGCTGACAGTGGCCGTGTCCAGCAACGACGGAGAAGCCGAAGCGGTCGGCAATACCGAACTGCTCCCACACCTTACGTGCGGCCTTTGCAGAGACAATCATCGAGGGGTCGGCAAGCCACTCGTAGTCGGGATTTCCCAACAGCAGCAGGGCACGCGGACAGACAAGCGCGCAGAGCTCATGCTGGTCGTAAGGCAAGCGGTAGACGCTGTCGCCGTGGAAGTTCTCCTTCTGGCTCTCCATGAACCAGTGGTAGTCGGTCTTGTCGAGATCCTCGAGATTCTTTCCTGACAACGTTAGCTCATGAGATGTACGCCAGGCTGCAGCACCGCCGCCACCAGGCTCCTGGGCGATGGTCAGCGCCACACGCTCGTCGAAGGCACCGCAGTAGAGGGCCATCTTGCCGGCATACGAGCATCCCGAGACACCGATACGCTTCGTGTCAATCTTCGTTACCTCAGGCCCCAGCTGCTGGAGTCCGTCGATGAGGCGGCTCAGTCCCCAAGCCCACTCGCTGTAGGCGCCGTTGTCCTTCAACTCAGGATAGAGGCGGTCGAAGTCATGCTCTCCCCTTTCATGATGACGTCCCATCTGTCCGTAGTCGTTCACCTGCTTCTCGCGGAAGTTCATGATGGCAATGGGACGGTCCTGGAAGAGCTGACGCGGAAGGGCCAGCATACTCGTGCCGATCATCAGGGCGTAAGGCGGCTGTCCCACCTTAGGATAGCTGATGGTTGACTGGAGTTTCAGCGTGTGACCGTTAACCGTCACGAAAACAGTCAGTGTGTCACCGTTCATTCGTGCTGTGACAGCGCCGTCGGGAACGGCGGGCTTCGTGCCGATGCCGTAGTGCTGTATCATGTGGCTTATCTCGCTGCGCCGCTGGGCCCACTGGCCGAACTTCGTCACGCGTCCGCTGCCGTTGCTCCAGGCCATCGGATCGGGCAGTTCCTTGATGACGGGCAGCTCACCGACGCTAGGCATAGCCGGTGCTGCGAAGGCTGAACCTGTGTTCTCCACATTGTAGACCAGTGGAAGGGATTTCGTGCGCGACTGCGCTGTGACTGTAGCGATGCTGACAAGCAGCATACATGCTAAGGTAACTGTAATTCTTTTCATTTTGAGGTTATAGTAATATGGTTATTGTCTTTTCGCCTACAAAGATACGAAATGTCGGGCGCAGAACAAAACAAAATCGCAAAAAAAAAGAGAATCACACTCCAATGAGCGGATTCTCTTTATTGAAATGGTGTAAAAAACTTACTTAACCTTCTCAACAATGGCCTTGAAAGCCTCGGGGTTGTTCATGGCGAGGTCGGCGAGCACCTTGCGGTTGATCTCGATACCGGCTTTCGTCAGAGCACCCATGAGCTGTGAATAGCTCATGCCGTTGATACGTGCAGCAGCGTTGATACGCTGGATCCACAGGCTGCGGAAGGCACGCTTCTTGTTACGACGGTCACGATAGGCGTAGGTAAGGCCCTTCTCCCACGTGTTCTTTGCTACTGTCCAAACATTCTTACGAGCTCCAAAGTAGCCACGGGTGAGCTTCAAAATACTCTTGCGCTTTGCTCTTGATGCGACGTGATTTACTGATCTTGGCATAGTTTTCTTACTTCTTTAATGTT
>Ga0310786_10007721_pt1 | contig 13962 bp, 11 predicted proteins | sample AusTroGonzalo_MG_FD_203881 | JGI IMG/M metagenome (GOLD analysis project Ga0310786, IMG submission 203881) | Bovine rumen microbial communities from tropical cattle in Woodstock, Queensland, Australia - Gonzalo_03 (v2) (version 2) | ecosystem: Host-associated > Mammals > Digestive system >... | reverse complement strand
GTGACGCCGAGGCCAATCAGCGAGGCGTAGAGGTTGTATTTGGGTTGACCTGTGCCTGAGAAATAGTTGGCCAAAACGGTGTGCGCAGAGAAAAACACGATGCCGGGTGCGAGGAGCAGGATGACGGGACGGATGCCAGCGAACTCGCCAGAAAACAGCCACTCGAAGAAAGAGGTCGGCAACAGACAAAGCACCAACAACGCGGTGAATGTCAGTGTGATGGCGACTTTCATGAAACGCAGGGTGAGTTGTGAGGCACGTTGTTCTTTCTCAGTGTTGCTTAACGAGGAAAACGCCACCAGGCCGATACTCTGCCCCACGATGTTCACGCCTTCGGTGACCTGTGTTCCCGAGGCATACACACCGATGGACTTCTCGTCGCAGTGTGTGTTTAATAGATAAAGGCTTAGGCGCTTGTTCAAGGTGCTGACCAAGGTGGACAGTTGCATGAAAGCGCCATAATGGAGCATTTCCTTCAAGCTCTCTTTCAGAGGCTCCTTGTCTTCGTGTCTTAGGGTGGGGAAGAGCAGGACCCAGCCGACGAGGGTGGCCACTGTATAGCCGCAGAGCTGCGAGTAGAGCAAGGCTTTGGCCGTCCGCAGATTTAAGGCGAAAATTAGCACGGCCATCATGCTTACTTGGGTCAGGATCTGTATGAGAAACAGCCAGTTGTAGATCGCCACCTTTTCTTTCCCGAGGAAGTGGTTGAGGTTGAACTCATGCAGGCTATAGGCGAATGTCATCACCAGGACGAGCCAGGCATAGCCTTCGGGTACGATGGTGTGGTAGAAATCGGGGAAGAAATGTAAGACGCTGAACAACAGGAGGTAAATCAACATCACGAAGGCAATCCAGCCGTACGAAATCTTCATCAGCGTAGCGACTTTCTTGCGTGGCGTGAAATACACCAAGCCGCTACCGGCGATGAGTTCGATGCCGATTAATAAAAAGGTGATGTCGGTTTGGGCGATGAAGGCTTTGCCCCATTCGGCGGCGCCGAGCCATCGCGTACCCATGATGAGGGTGGCCAGCTGTGTCATCACGCTGACCACCCTTGTCGCTCCTGTTCCCAGTATCTTCTTGAACATCAGTCTACTTTGATGTCTTTATTGACGTTCTTCGAACCCACGAGGGCGTAGAAGAGGATGTAGGCCAAGCCGACCACGATGACCCAGTAGCTTGGGAGGTAACCCGTGCCGCCGAGACCGTCGACGATGGCGTTCTGAAGCAGAGGCAGGATGCCGCCGCCGCAGACCAAGGCCATGAAGATGCCGGAAGCCTTTTCAGTGTATTTACCCAGTCCCTCGACGGCGAGGTTGAAGATGCCGCCCCACATCACAGAGGTGCAGAGGCCGATGCAGACCAGGAAGGCCGCGTTGAGCGGGATGTTGACCATGCCGAAGCCGTGAGCGCCGTTGAAAGCGGGGAACTTCACCATGTTGGAAGGTCCGAACATAGCCAGCAGGGTCAGGATGATGCCAACACATGATACCACAGTAAGCATCGACTTCGCCGACACTTTGCTGCCGATGATACCGCCAATCAGACGGCCGATGAGCATCAGGAACCAATAGGTGGCAGCCACCGAGCCAGCGATGGCCTCGGCGTTGACGCCCTCTCCAAGGACATGGAGGTCAGGGTTTTGCAGCCATTTGTTCAAGACGTTCGGTATGCCCACTTCAACGCCGACATAGATGAAGATGGCGATGGCGCCGAGCACAAAGTGACGGAACGCCATGGGGCCTTTGCCCGTCTCGGCCTTAACGGTGGAGGTGGCTTGTTGTTCGTTCTCCGGGATCTTGGTCAGCAGAATGACGATGAAGGCGAAGGCGAAGATGCCTAATGCCGTATACATCAACGGGAAGACGTCGCTGATCTTGGCATCCATAATGCTGGGGATGAGCAATCCCGTGATGATGATGACGGCCGTGCCGCACAACGAGTTAAAGGAACCACCGATCTGGATGAGCTGGTTGCCCTTGTTGCCGCCGCCGCCCAGACGGTTCAGCATCGGGTTGACGACCGTGTTGAGGAGGCACATGCTGAAGCCGGCTATGAAAGCGCCAATCAGGTAGATGAAGAAGCTTTCGGCCACGCCCGAGAGGGTCTGGATGCCCACGCCGATGAAACCCACAGCGATAGCGATCAAGGCAGTGGTCTTGTAGCCTTTCTTTTGCAGTAGGCTACCAGCGGGGATGCCCATCACCGCATAGGCGATGAAGTTGGCGAAGACGCCCAGCGTGCCTTGCCAGTTGGGGATGTTGAATTGGTTCTTCAGGATGTCTCCCATCGGTGAGGCCAGGTTGGTCACGAAGGAGATCATACCGAAGAGCAGAAACATCACGATAATCGGAATGATGTTGTTCTGTTTTTTTGCAGTGTTTTCCATAGGGTATTATGAATTTAAAGATTTATGATTTCTAATTTCAAGATTTCAAAACTATAGGGTTATAAATTTGAAAATGATGGTTTCGTCGTATTTCTCACCTGGGCGCAGGAAGGTGTTGGGGAAGTTGGGCTTGTTGGGCGCGTCAGGGAGGGCCTGACACTCCAAGGCGACGCCACTGTAGTCCTCATAGACATGGCCATTCTTGCCCTTTGGACATCCCGAGAGCCAGTTGCCGGTGTAGACCTGCACGCCAGGTTGTGTGGTGTAGATCTTCACCATGCGGCCCACACCTTCGTGCGAAAGCTCGGCGGCAAGACAAAGTTTATCTTTCGTCACGCCGTCGATGACCCAGCAGCTGTCATAACCCTTGCCATTGATAAGGTCGGGATAAGGCTCTTTGATGTCGCGGCCGATGAGTTTGGCTTGGGTGAAGTCCATCGGAGTATCCGTTACTTGCCGCATCTCGCCCGTGGTAATCAGCTCGTTGGTGGCGGGCAGGAAACGCGAGGCGTTGAGTTTCAGGGTGTGGTCGAGGATGTCGCCGTTGCCTTCGCCTTTTAAGTTGAAATAGCTGTGGTTGGTAAGGTTGACGATGGTGGTGTCCGACGAATAGGCGCTGAGACGGATGTTCAGCTCGTTCTCGTCGTTGAGGGTGTAATGCACCTTCGCCACCAGCTCGCCGGGATAACCCGCCTCGCCGTCGGCGCTGAGGTAAGTAAACACCACGCTCTCGCCGTTGATGCGGCTGGCCCATTTCTGGTTGGCGAAGCCGATGCTGCCGCCATGGAGATGGTGCTTGCCGTCGCCGGTATTGATCTCAAGCTGATACTCCTTGTCGTCAATCTTGAAGCGGCCGTTGGCGATGCGGTTGGCATAGCGGCCAGGCGTCTTGCCTGCGCAGGGGCCGTCACCATAGTAATCCGTGGCGTTGGGATAGCCCAGCACGATGTCGTCCATGTGACCGTTACGGTCGGGCGTTACGATGCTGACGATGCCCGCGCCGATGTCGCTCAGCTGCACCTTGATGCCGTTGGCGTTGGTCAGCGTGTAAAGCTTGATGTCTTTGCCATCCGGGGTCTTGCCCCAAGTGGTTACTTCGATGTTCATTGCCATAAATTGTTCGGATAAACGCCTTTTTCGATCAATTCGCGGATTTTCCTCATCACCTCAGGCTTGTCTTCCTTGTAGGTCACGCCGAACCACGAGGCATTGCTCGACAGCACCTTCAGCTTGGCTGAGCCGTCGTGGATGCTCTGGTTGACCATCAGCGGGATGAAGAACTCAGCCTTGATGTTGGTCTGGGCAGGGCCTTTCAGGAACTCGACGAAGCCTTTCTCAGAATAGGCGAAGAAGTCGGGCGTAAAGCCAAAGAAGTTCATAGAAACTAAGGAATCCATATCCAGCGGATGGCTGCCCGTCTCGTCGGTGTAGGCCGCGCCGCCATCTTCAGTATGGCCGATAGCTGTGCGCTCGACTATGGTTTGCAGGTTGCCTTCAGCGTCGGCGGTGCAGATGCCACGGCTTACAGTGCCGAAGTCCGACATGGTGTTGCGCAGCTTGTAGGCCACCATGCTGTAAGCGCCCGTCTTGCCTTCACATTCCATCAGATACTTAGCCAATACCTCATAGGCTTCTTTGCCATAAAAGTCGTCGGCGTTGATGGCGGCGAAAGGCTCGTGAATCACGTCCTTGGCCATCAAGACGGCGTGGCAGGTGCCCCAGGGCTTCACGCGACCTTCGGGGATGCTGAAGCCTTCCGGCAGCTTGTCGAGGGACTGATATACGTACTCAACGGGGATGCCGAATTTTTCCGTGTTGTTGACTTTCTTGAACGCTTCGGCGAAGTCCTCGCGGATGACGAAGACCACTTTGCCGAAGCCGGCGCGTTTGGCGTCGAAAATGGAATAGTCGAGAATGGCTTCGTTGTTAGGGCCGACGCCATCCATCTGCTTCAGGGCACCATAACGTGAGCCCATGCCTGCAGCTAGTACTAATAGTGTTGGTTTCATTTATGTTGAATTGTTGATTGTTGAATTGTTTAATTGTTGTTTGTCACAAAACCTGCAAAACGCTTCAAAACCATTGGCTTGTTATGGAAAGCCTGCCAACCGGCGGCTTTCCGGCGGCGACACGGTTGTGTAGCCGCCCACAACTATCTTTGAAGTTTTGCATTGTTTTGTGTGTTTTGTGATTATAATTATATCCTTCTTGCACCGTCAGAAATCACGACATCATATACTTTTGGTTCATGTCCGAATTTTGTGGCGAATTTTTGTTTGGCCGTGGCGATGAAGGCATCATACAGGCCTTCCTTCACGAGGTTGATGGTGCAGCCGCCGAAGCCGCCGCCCATCACACGGGAACCCGTCACACCGCATTCCTTGGCGATGTCGTTGAGGTAATCCAGTTCCTCGCAGCTCACCTCGTAGAGCTTGCTCATGCCGTAGTGGGTGCCGTACATGCGGTCGCCAACGGTCTCGTAATCACCTTTTTCCAAGGCGTCGCAGACATCGAGGACACGCTGCTTTTCACCAATGACATATTCTGCGCGCATGTAGTCCTCTGTGGAGATCTCGTTCTTCACCTCGTCGAGCATGGCCATCGTGGCGTCGCTGAGGTATTTCACTTCGGGATGCTTGGCGGCGATATGGGCGCAGGCGTTCTCACACGATTCGCGGCGCTTATTGTAGGCCGACGAAGCCAATTCGTGCTTCACCACAGTGTCGAGCAACACGACCTTGTAGCCCTGCGGATTGAAGGGGAAGTACTCAAACTCCATCGTAGCGCAGTTGAGGCGCATCAGGTGGCCTTTCTTGCCAAAGAGGGAAGCGAACTGGTCCATGATGCCGCATTTCACGCCGCAGTAGTTGTGCTCTGTGGCTTGACCTATGCGTGCCAACTCGAACTTGTCGATGCCAAGGTTGAGTAAGTCGTTGAGGGCGAAGCCGAAAGTGCTTTCCAAGGCAGCCGATGACGACATACCTGCACCGATGGGCACATTTCCATAAAATACAGCGTCGAAGCCTTCGAGTTTGTAGCCTCGTTTGATGATTTCGCGGCAAACGCCAAAGATATAATTGGCCCAGTGCAAGTGCGGATGGTCTTCCTCATTCATGCCGAACTCGCGGTAATCCTCTTTGTCGATAGAATAAGCGCGGACCTTGTCGGTGCCGTTGAGGCGGATGCAGGCGTAGATGCCTTTGTCTATGGCGCCTGGGAAGACGTAACCACCGTTATAGTCAGTGTGCTCGCCGATAAGGTTGACACGGCCAGGGGAGGTGTAGACAACGCCCTCGTTCCCAAAGCGTTGCTTAAAGATGGATTTCAATTCTACTGTGTTCATAGTTTCCGTTTTGCAATTTGGGCGCAAATTAGGAAAAAAAACGGTTGTAAAGGTCGATTTTTTCATATTTTTGTGGAAAAATTGATGCCCATGCGGAAAACGACATCTTATATAGCATTCTTGGTATTTTTGGCTTTGGTCTCTTGTACCCACCAACCCGAGCCTAGTTCGCCAATTCCAAGCCAGCAACAACTGGAATGGCAACAGCTTGAAACCTATGCGTTTATACACTTCGGCTTAAACACGTTTAGTTACATGGAATGGGGCTTCGGCAACACGCCTTCCCATACCTTCAACCCCTCGAATCTGGACTGCGAGCAGTGGGTCTTGACCTTGAAAGCCGCTGGCATGAAGGGCGTGATTCTCACTGCCAAACACCACGACGGCTTCTGTCTCTGGCCGACCAAGACTACCGAGTATTCCATCAAGAACACCTATTATAAGAATGGGGAAGGAGACTTAGTGCGTGAGCTATCGGACGCCTGCAAGAAGCATGGCTTGAAGTTCGGGCTGTATCTCTCGCCATGGGACCGCAACCAACCCGAGTATGGTTTTCAGGGCTATGTTGACATCTATCATCAACAGATCGAGGAACTTGTGAGCAACTACGGTCCTTTGTTCGAGTTCTGGTTTGATGGTGCTAACGGTGGCACAGGGTGGTATGGTGGCGTCAACGACATACGCTCTATCGCGGCAGAGAAGTACTACAATTATGAGAAGGCGAGGGACATCGTTTGGAAATACTGTCCTGAGGCCTCCATCTTCGGTGGCACCGTGCCCACTTTGCGTTGGATTGGCAACGAAGAAGGCAAGGCAAACGCCACACAATGGTGCATGTACAAAACTGATTTCGAATCGCTTAACGATACCAAAGCTTTGCAGCAAGGCTATCGCGAAGGAGAGGCCTGGCTGCCTGCAGAGGTGGATGTGTCCATTCGTCCAGGTTGGTTCTACCATGCGAGTGAGGATAGTCTTGTGAAGTCTGTGGAACAGCTGACCGACTTGTATTTCAATAGTGTAGGCCATAACACCAACCTGCTGCTCAATTTCCCTGTGAATCAAGAGGGTAGGATACCGTCTATTGACTCAGTCAATGCTATTCAATGGTATCTAAGCCTGCAGAAGGAGTTCGCCAACGACTTGCTGCAAGGCTGTAAAGTGACTGCCAGCAACACGCGAGGCTGGAAGTTCAGAGCCAAGAATGTGTTGGGTGACGAATACACCCGTTACTGGGCGACAGAGGATGGCGTGCATCAAGCCGAACTCATCTTCGATTTCTCCCAAACCACGGCTTTCAACCGTTTGTTATTGCAAGAGTATATTCCTTTGGGACAGAATGTTGACGCATTCTATTTAGACTATTACTTTAATGGCAAATGGTTGCCCATCGAAGTGAATGAACCTACCACTACCATCGGCTACAAGCGGCTTGTTCGTTTCCAGACTGTTAAGGCTGATAAGTTAAGAATTAGGTTTAAGGTGTTTAAGGGCACTTTGTGCATTAATAAAGTAGGTGCTTTTTTAGTTGAATAATAAACTTCAAAACGGCGTTTCGACAAGCTCAACGACCGTCAAGGGTCCCTGAGCCTGTCGAAGGGCCCGTTCCGATAAGAAACCATGATCGAACATCATCCATTAAAACCTTTTCTTCCTGCCAACGCCAAAGTGCTGTTCCTCGGCAGTTTCCCGCCGCCCAAGAAGCGCTGGTGCATGGACTTTTACTACCCCAATTTCATCAACGACCATTGGCGCATTGAAGGGCAGATCTGGTTCGGCGACAAGAACCATTTCGTGGACACCGAACGCAAGTGTTTCAAAAAGGATGAAATCATGGCATTTCTGAATGAGAAAGGCATTGGCTTATTCGATACCGCCATGGCGGTCAAACGGTTGAAAGACAACGCCTCTGATGCTTTCTTGGAGATTGTGGAGCATACCGACATTGAAGCCCTCCTGAAGCAGATGCCACAATGCCATGCCATCGCTACGACGGGCGAGAAGGCCACCCAGGAAGTTTGCGCGTATTACAAGACGTATTTTATCCCTTCACCCAGTGAACAAATCACGCTTAGGGATGGATTGACACTTTATAGATTACCCTCATCCTCACGTGCTTATCCTTTGGCATTTGACAAAAAGGTTGAAGCCTATCGGAGGATGTTTGAGGCGGTATTTGGAATACCTTGTCTCTAACCGAAAGGACCCGAAAAAATCAGAAAAATTTTCGGATAATTCGGATAAGTTCGGTTAGAGATTAAATCACCTCGTCATAAGAGCATCAATAGCGGGCAGAATCTCGCCCGACTTGCCTTCGAGATAGACGTCCGTGATATAGCGCGTATAGGTCGAAGGCTCCATGTTGATTTCAATGATCTTGGCGCCGTTGCGCTTGGCGATGCCTGGAATCATGTTGGCCGGACTGACCTGTCCTGAGGTGCCGATGATGACGAAGGCGTCGCAGTTTTCGGCAGCACGTACTGAGCCGTAGTAGGCATCTTCGGGGATACCCTCGCCAAAGAAGATGAAGTCAGGCTTCATCAGGCCGCCGCATTGGGCGCAACGAGGCGGTTCCTCGGTGAGTGTCAGGCTCTTGGCATCGACTTTGTGGCCGCATTTCGTGCAGACGAAGCGCGACATGTTGCCGTGGAACTCATACACCACGCTGTTGCCCGCCACGGTGTGTAGGTCATCGATGTTCTGCGTGATGACGCTGCTCAGGCGACCTTCCTTCTCCCATTTGGCCAGGACGAGATGTCCGGGGTTGGGCTTGATGTCCTTGTTGCTGAAGAAGTTATAGAACACCTCGCGGATGATTTTCCACGACTCTTTGGTATGACGGTAGTAGAAGTCGATGTCCAAAGAGTTGGGATCGTACTGGTTCCAGATGCCACCTTCGCCGCGGAAAGGCGGGATGCCGCTCTCGGCCGATGTCCCCGCGCCGGTGAAGCCCACGATGTTCTTCGCCTTCGACAGGATTTCAGCGGCTTGCTTGATTTTTTCTTCGTTGTTCATATTGTTTCTTTTTATGGTTTTTCAAGTGCAAAGTTAGAGAAAAATGTTGCAAAGTGAAGGAAATTATGTATTTTTGCCGATGAAATAATGAGAAAAACAATGACTACTTTTATTGACACATTGGAAGAAACCGACATCGCGGCTCTACAGGACGACTTGACTCCAGAGGAACGTGCGCGTTGGGAGGCTATTATTGAACGTGATTTGCAGGAAAGAGCAGAAGGTAAGCCTAGAAAGTATCTCACGCTTGACGAGTTTGAGAAGAAATTGATAGACGCAGTACACAAACTCTATGCGTAAGTACACCGTCATAGTAACGGACGATGTCGAGAACTACTTCATTGATTTGATGCGTTTCGTGGCATCAAAATACACTTTGGAAGCTGCCATTCGTTATGCAAAGCGTATGCGTGAAGAAATTGAAACCCTGTCTTATCTTGCTCCCATGTTGCCTGAAAGCAAGTACGAATTGCCAAAACGTTTTCACCCCAATGCCAAGACCTATGTGATTGGTAATAGGAAACTGACGGTGGTATTCCACATTGATGGTGATTATGTTGTTGTGGACAAGATTCTGCCTTCGGCGTTGATAACTTATTGAAAACTGGCTGTTTGGAAAGTGGTTGAGAATTTATGAATGCCAAACAGATTGCACAGGAAGAGGCGGAATTACTTTTGGAGTGCGACTAAGTGTTTTTATAGGTCATCAAACAATTCAAGTCGATTTGACTTCTTATTAAACCAAGTGTAATCATCAAGCCATCCATTTTTTCTGGCAACTTGGTATGCAACTCTGCTATTTTTTGCAAACTCATTTCGTGAATTGTATTTCTCAGCCTCGATACGACATGTTTCACGATTCCATTTTCTTTTTATTTCAGGAGTCTTAAACCAAGTGTAGTCATTTAACCATCCATTTTTTCTAGCTAAATTATACGCACCTCCGCTTTTTTTAGCAAATTCACTTTTTGATTTGTATTTTTTTGCTTCTTCAAAACAAGTCTCCTGATTCCAATAATTATGCTTTTGTTTTTCATTAAACCAAATGTATTCATCAAGCCATCCATTTTTTCTTGCAATTCTATATGCTGTACCGTTATTATTCCCAAATTCCGACCTTGATTTATATTTTGGCTTCATTAAAACAATTCTGATGGTTCCAAAATCCTTCTTTTTTCCTTATTTCTTCAAACCATGTATATTCATCAAGCCATCTGTTTTTTCTTGCTGCTTCATATGCACCATTGCTTATTATAGCAAATTCACCTCTTGATTTGAATTTTTTAGCTTCATTATAACATGCTTCTTTTGTCCATTTGCCATATCCGCCAAGAGAACCTGTTTGTGCAATGTTTAAAACGAGTTTACCTTCGCTTTTAAATTGTTCAACATAATATTTTTCATATCCTCGTGCTTCATTTGCACTAATATCCTTTTGCATAATAATAGGTTCAGGAACATCTTTGCCTAATATGTCGTAAAAATACTTATATACAATATCGTGTTTTATTTCTCCATGTTTAAGATGCCCTTTACAATGCTCTCTATGCCTTTGTTTAATATTGTTTGTTAATCCAACATATACAGCATTTGTTTTGTCATCTTTGTAACAATACACAATATAGATCAGTTTTTCACTTACAATAGGTTTTTTGAGCCAAATGTAATCATTAAGCCATCCGTTTTTCTTGCAACATGATATGCACCATTACTGCCTACCTGAAACTCTTTTCTTGATTTGTATTTATAGGCTTCATTATAACAAGTTTCGCGATTCCACTTTTTAGCAGATGATGAAGGAGAAAACCATGTGTAATCATCAAGCCATCCGTTTTTAAAGAAACTTGATATGCCCCAACGCAGTTTTTTAGAAAAGCACCTCTTGATTTGTATTTCTTTGCTTCTTCATAACAAGACTCACGATACCATTTCCCCAATACCTTTTCAAACCAAATATAATCATTAAGCCATCCGTTTTTCAACGCCGCATTATATGCGCTTTGATTACTTCTTTGGAATTCTGCTCTTGTCTTATATTTCTTTGCCTCTTCATAACAAGCGTCATAATCCCATTTTATACTTGGGTTTTTAAACCAAATGTAATCATCGAGCCATCCGTTTTTCCATGCTACACTATACGCACTATTACTGCCTATTTGAAATTTATTTTTTGATGTGTATTTTTTGCCTCATCATAACAAGTCTCACGGTTCCATTTTTTCCTCCTGTTTTCTGGCCTTTCAAACCATGTATAAACAGTCAGCCATCCATTATCACTTGCTACTTTATATGCTCTTCCACACTTTTTTTTAAAGCTGCTTCTTGATTTGTGTTTTTTTGGCCTCTTCATAACATGTATCATATGTCCAATATCCGTTGGGCTTTCTCATGGATGTAAATAATCGATATTATTCTTACTTAATGTAAAATCTAGTCATACAGTTCTATGAATTCATAACTATTCCCCATAGCATCAAGGAACTTAATAAAATCCTCCTGGCTAATGATAATCGTCCCAGTGTTGTCATTGGGATGGAAGCTTAATCGGGGTGAGTTTTGGAGGTTCTTGTCGATGAAGAGGTGGACATGATGCTCGGTGTCGTTGACGAGGCCGAAAGGGGAGACGCTGCCCGGTTTCAGGCCGAGGTATTTCTCCATCCGCGCTTCTGAGGCGAAGGTCAGCTTGCCTTGATGCAGGCGTTGCTCCAAGTCGTGGATGTCCATCTGGTGCATGCACTCGAAGATGACCAGGTAGTGCTTGTTGCCCTTGTGGTTCCTGAAAAACAGGTTCTTGCAGTGCGTGGCCTCAAACTTGCCCCAGTAGGCCAGCGACTCCTCTATGGAGCCCAACGGCGGGTGGAACTTGATGTCGAACTCTATACCTAGACCAATCAGCGTATCGACGACCTTCTGCTGACGCTCACTTAAAGGATGGTTTATTTCTGTTGATTTCATGGTGTGTCTATTACTAGAAAGGGTTGTTCTACTCTAATCCTTAAGCCGTCATGGCGGAGGAACATCCGCCATCTCCCAAGCGCGAAGAAGTATCCCTGTCGCTTGGGAGATTGCGGGTCAAGCCCGCAATGACGGTTTCGTGGCAGGAGGGTATTCCCATTATTTTAGTTTATTCTTTAGTGCTTTACCAGTATATGATTCCTTGCACTTTACCAAGTCCTCGGGCGTGCCTTCAAAGACGATTTCGCCGCCCTTGTTGCCGCTCTCTGGACCCAGGTCGATGACCCAGTCCGCTGACTTGATGACCTCCATGTTGTGCTCGATGATGATGACGCTGTGGCCGTTGGCAATCAGCGCGTTGAACGACTCCAACAGCTTGTTCACATCGTGGAAATGCAGGCCCGTGGTCGGCTCGTCGAAGATGAAGAGCGTGGGCTTCTCCACCTGTCCCTTGATGAGGAAATAGGCCAGCTTCACGCGCTGTGCCTCGCCGCCGGAGAGCGAACTCGACGACTGCCCGAGCTTCAGATAACCTAATCCGACTTCCTGCAATGGCTTCAAGCGGTTGACGATGCGCCCGACGATGGGGGTCTGACGCTCCGACGAGTGCTCGAAGAAGTCGATGGCTTCCTCGATGCTCATGTTGAGGATGTCGGAGATGTGCTTGCCGTCGTATTTGATCTCCAGCACCTCTTCCTTGAATCGCGTGCCGTGGCAGGCCTCACAAGGCAGGTAGACATCGGCCATGAACTGCATCTCGATCTTTTGCACGCCCTCGCCCTCACATTCCTCGCAGCGACCACCCGGCACATTGAACGAGAAGAACGCGGGCTTGATGCCACGCAGTTTGGCCAGTTTCTGTTCGGAGAACAAAGTCCGTATCTCGTCGTAGGCCTTCAGGTATGTGGCAGGGTTGGAGCGCGATGACTTGCCGATGGGGTTCTGGTCGATGAACTCGACGGCCTGGATGAGGCGCAAGTCGCCCTCCAAGGCACCGAAGCTGCCGCATTTCTCGGCATTTTCGCCCAACTGCCGCTTCATGGCGGGGTAGAGCACATCCTTCACCAAAGTCGACTTGCCCGATCCGCTTACGCCCGTGATGACGGTCATCATATTGAGCGGAAAGCGCACAGTGAGGTTCTTGAGGTTGTTCTGCGTCGCGCCCTTGATGACGATGGCGTTGGCGCTCTTGCGTCGCCGGGTGGGCACGGGGATGCTCATCTTGCCCGTGAGGTATTGCGTGGTGAGGCTCTTCTCGCAGTTAATGAGGTCCTTGATCTCGCCTTCGAACACGACTTCGCCGCCAAACACGCCCGCCATCGGCCCGATGTCGATGATGTAATCCGCGCTGCGGATGATCTCCTCGTCGTGTTCCACCACGATGACCGTGTTGCCGATGTCACGCAGGCGCTTCAGCACCTTGATAAGTTGTTCGGTGTCGCGCGAATGCAGGCCGATGCTGGGCTCGTCCAGAATGTAGGTGGAGCCGACTAGGCTGCTGCCCAACGAGGTCGCAAGGTTGATGCGCTGCGACTCGCCGCCGGAGAGGGTGTTGGACAAACGGTTCAAGGTCAGATAGCCCAAGCCCACCTCGATGATGAAATCCAGGCGGTTGTTGATTTCCACCAGCAGACGCGAGGCGATTTTGCTGTCGGTCTCATCGAGTTTCAGGTGGTCGAAGAAGACCTTCAACTCGTCCAAAGGCATCATCACCAAGTCGGTGATGCTCTTGCCGCCGACTTTCACATATTGCGCTGCCCGGCGTAGGCGTGTGCCGTGGCACTCGGGGCAGACCGTCTTGCCACGGTAGCGTGACAGCATCACACGGTATTGTATTTTATAGGACTGGCTTTCAACGTAGTTGAAGAAGTCCACGATGCCTTCGAAGTATTGGTTGCCCGTCCAAAGCAGGCTCTTTTGTTCTTCGGTCAGCTCGTAGAACGGCTTGAAGATGGGGATGCCCACCTTGTCGGCCACACGGACGAGGGCGTCTTTCCACTCGCTCATCTTGTCGCCACGCCAGCAAGCGATGGCATTCTCGTAGATTGACAGGCTCTTGTTGGGCACCACCAGGTCGGGGTCGATGCCGATGACGCTACCGAAGCCCTGACAGGTAGGGCAGGCGCCGTAGGGATTGTTGAAGGCGAACATGTTGGCCGTAGGTGGCTCGAAGGTGATGCCGTCGGCCTCGAATCGCGACGAGAAGTCGGCTTCCTTTCGCTCGCCGTTCAGTTCGCTGATGACCTGACAGTTCTCCTTGCCC
>Ga0310786_10007719_pt1 | contig 13962 bp, 13 predicted proteins | sample AusTroGonzalo_MG_FD_203881 | JGI IMG/M metagenome (GOLD analysis project Ga0310786, IMG submission 203881) | Bovine rumen microbial communities from tropical cattle in Woodstock, Queensland, Australia - Gonzalo_03 (v2) (version 2) | ecosystem: Host-associated > Mammals > Digestive system >... | reverse complement strand
ACCTGTATCTGAAATGTTGGATCGACACCGTTCAGTGGCATTATGAGGATATCATCCGCGACCCACATATCGATCCCGTTGAGGCGCTGGCCCTGAAACGGAGAATCGACAGAAGCAATCAGGACCGGACGGACCTCGTGGAGGAAATCGATTCTTACTTCCGTCAGTATTTTAGTCAAGTGAACCCTGAGCCAAATGCCAGACTGAATACGGAGAGTCCTGCGTGGGCTGTCGATCGTCTGAGTATTCTTGCTTTGAAGATTTACCATATGCAGGAACAGGTAGAGCGTCAGGATGCCTCAGCTGAGCATATTGCAACGTGTCAGGCTAAACTGCAGGTGCTTCTGGAACAGCAGAAAGATCTGTCGCTGGCAATTGATCAGCTATTGGAAGATATCGAGGCAGGACGGAAGTATATGAAGGTATACCGTCAGATGAAGATGTATAACGACCCAGCTACGAATCCTATCCTTTATAAAAAGTGAAGAAAGAGCATATCCTTGTTATCCGCTTCTCGTCGTTGGGCGACATCGCAATGACTGTACCTGTTGTATGGTCACTCGCCAATCAATATCCTGACGTGCGCATCACTGTGTTGAGTCGTGGATATGCCCGTACCTTATTTGCTGATCTGGCACCCAACGTGAATTTTATGGAGGCAGACCTAAAGGTAGAATATCATGGCATCAAGGGTTTGAACGCACTCTATCGCCGTTTGGTTGCCAAGCAATTCACTAAGGTGGCTGATTTGCACAATGTACTTCGCTCTGAGTATCTGCGTATGCGTTTCAACTTAGGGCGATATCGTGTGGAGCATATCAACAAGCATCGCAAGGATCGTCGGCACTTGGTGTCGTTTAAACACAAGATCAAAAAGCAACTACCTACATCGTTTGAAAACTATCTGAAGGTTTTTGAACAGTTAGGCTATCCCATTGACATACAGAAATTCCATTCCATCTTCCCTGAAGAGGGTGGCAATCTGAATCTTCTTCCCAAAGAGATTGGTCCTAAAAAGAACTTTGAGCAATGGATAGGTATTGCGCCTTTTGCAGCCCATCAAGGCAAGATATACCCTCCACGACTGATGGAACAGGTGATTCATCAACTGATAGAGAAATACCCCAAGTGTCGTATTTTCTTTTTTGGTAAGGGGCATGATGAAGATAAGTACATTAACATGTGGTGTGCCCAATATCGTCACTGTATCAATGCTACGTTCTATTGTGAGAACATGTATCAGGAACTCATCATTATGAGTCATTTGGATGTGATGGTATCGATGGACTCTGCCAATATGCACTTGGCATCGCTGACAGCTGTGCATGTGGTGAGCATCTGGGGAGCCACGCATCCTTATGCTGGTTTCTTAGGATTCGGACAACCCAAGGATAATATCATCCAACTCGACCTCAACTGCAGACCTTGTAGTATCTATGGTCAGAAGCCTTGTCAGCGAGGCGACTATGCTTGTATGAAGAACATTCCGCCTGAGCGGATTGTTGAGAGAATAGAATCTATCATTAATAACTAAAAAACAAGTACGATTATGAAAAAGTATGTTTGCGACATCTGTGGTTATGTTTATGACCCAGCAGAAGGTGATGCTGATAGCGACATCGCTGCAGGCACAGCATTCGAAGACATCCCTGAGGATTGGGTTTGCCCTGTCTGTGGTGTAGGAAAGAGTGATTTCTCGCCTGTAGATGAGTAAGAAAAATAATCCCCGCGATGCGGGGATTATTATTTAGAACATTGTCTGAGCAAAGTGCCAAATGATAATGCCTGCTGTGACGGAGACATTCATGGAATGTTTCGTTCCAAATTGTGGAATCTCCAGACATCCATCAGAAGCATCAATCACTTCTTGATGAACACCCTTCACCTCATTGCCTAAGACAACAGCGTATCGCTTTCCTTTTTCAGGCTTGAAATCCTGCAGCATCGTTGAGCCGTGTGCTTGTTCTACTGAATATACTTCAATACCTGCCTCTTTTAGTTCAATAAGAGCCTCTTGTGCAGAATTAAAAGCCTTCCATTCCACACTATCCTCTGCTCCTAAAGCCGTCTTGTGGATTTCAGCACTCGGAGGTGTCGAAGTAATGCCACACAGATAGACAGCCTCAATGCGGAAGGCATCGCCTGTACGAAACACGCTTCCTACATTGTGCATCGAACGTACATCATCGAGCACGACTATTAATGGCAATTTCTCTGCCTGCTTGAATTCATCAACAGACAGACGCTGCATCTCTATCGTCCGTAATTTCTTCATTGTGGTTGCAAAATTATATAAAAATGTATAAACCACAAAATTAAGAAAGCATTTTGTCGTTTTCGCTTTGTTTGAATCGATATTTTTTGTATCTTTGACCCCAAATTCTATCAACTATACATTATTAATAATAAAGAAAGATGAAAAAGCAACTATTCATGTCATTGGTTTTGCTCTGTGGCGTTAGTGTTGGATATGCCCAGAAGCAGAAAGGTAATGTACCACTTGTTTATGCCGTAGAGAACACAGGCAGTCAGTTTGCTGCACCAGAAATGCCTACGATTGATGCTTTGCCTGAAATCCGTGAATTACCCGATCCTCTGAAATGGAGTAATGGTAAAGGTAAAGTAAAGAGTTTTAAGGACTGGTCTAAGCGTCGTAGTGAGATTTCTAATATGATTCAGCACTATGGTATAGGTACTAAGCCAACCGTTCCTGATGGAAGTGTAAAAGCCAAGATGTCTGGTGATACATTGATTGTAGACGTTACTGTGAATGGTCAGACGCTGACACTCAGTTCCACCATCAGCTATCCGAAAGTTGGAAAGCCACCTTATGCGTTGATGATTGGTACCAGTATGCTGGCATTGCCAAGACAACTTTTTGCTGATCGTCCTATAGCCATTATGAACTATCGCGAGAAGCAAGTCAATGACTACGGACAGATGGGAAGACATCATGAAAGAGGTGAACATAATTTTGATCGCCTTTACCCAGAACTGAAGGATAATGGTGCTTATAGTGAATGGGCCTGGGGTTTGAGTCGTCTCATCGATGGTCTGCAGCAGTTAGGTCCTGAGGTTACGAAAATTGATATCAAACATATTGGTGTGTCTGGTTGTTCTTATGCTGGTAAGATGGCGCTCTATTGTGGTGCTTTCGATGAGCGTATCGCTCTGACTATTGCTCAGGAACCTGGTGGTGGTGGTGCAGCTGCTTGGCGTACTTCCCATGAGTCAACTTTGAAGGGAAAGAATTTGGAAGATCTTGACAAAACTGACTATCATTGGTTCATGGAGAGTCAGAAGGAGAATTTCCATGGGGATTCTGTCTATCGTCTGCCTTATGATCAGCATGAACTTTGTACGATGGTATGTCCTCGCGCCTTATTGTTGTTGGGTAATCCTGACTATGAGTGGCTGGCTGACGGTTCGATGGTAGTTTCAGCTAAGGCTGCGAAGGAAGTCTGGAATTTCTTTGGTATTGGTGATCGCTTTGGCTATTCAATTGTTGAGGGACACGGACATTGTCAGTTGCCTGAGAAGCAATTCCCAGAAGTACAGGCTTTCATTGATAAATTCCTATTAGGTAAAGAAACTGATACAAAAGACATCCAAGTAGTTTCTGGCATCAAATAAGGTGTGGATAACTATGTGAATAACTTGTGTAAAAACCCGTATTTTTCTACCCGCTGTTTCGGCAGCGGGTATATTTTTAGGTTTATTCTTGCTCAATACTCACATTTTCCACTGATTTTTGCTGAAAAAAGATATAAACTTATTAATTTTGCACCAGAATAGAAAAATGTGGATAAGTATCTTTAGGTATTCATTATCAGAGAGAAACAATCCACAAGAGTAGTGAATAATGACTTTTTTATAATGGATAAACAAACTAGCAAGTAAATCGCTAAAAAGTTTCCAACTTATAAACGTCATATCATCTTATTCATTCTATTTTAAAAAGAAAAGAAAAAATAAAAAGATAATATATTGATGTTGAAAAAGGAGTGGATTAAACAAGGTTTCATTGATGAACCTGTAGCAGAAGGTACAAACCTGAAGGCTGAAATCAGAAAGATGTGTGAGGAGAAAGGTGCAATTATCCTGGCTCATTATTATACCATCGGTGATATTCAAGAAATAGCAGACTTTGTAGGTGACTCTTTGGCGTTGGCTCGTAAGGCTGCAGAGACAGATGCAAAGATGATGGTGATGTGTGGTGTACATTTTATGGCAGAAACCTGTAAGTTGTTATCACCTGAAAAGACAGTGCTTTGTCCAGATCTGAATGCTGGTTGTTCTTTGGCTGATTCTTGTAAAGCAGAAGACCTGAAACAATTCAAAAAAGAGCATCCTGGTTATCAAGTTATCTCTTATGTCAATACGACTGCTGCTGTAAAGGCTCTGACTGATGTGGTAGTGACTTCAGGAAATGCTAAAAAGGTGGTAGATCAGTTGCCAAAAGATGCCAAATTGATTTTTGGTCCGGATTATAACTTAGGTAATTATATTAATGAGGTAACAGGTCGACAGATGTTACTTTGGAATGGTGGATGTCATGTACATGAGCGCTTTTCTGTATCAAAGATTATTGAACTGAAGAAACAGTATCCTGATGCTATCGTGATGGCTCATTTGGAGTGTAAGGGTCCTGTTTTAGCTTTAGCTGATGTGAAGGGTTCTACAGCTACGATGCTGAACTATGCGCAACAGAGCGATCAAAAGCAATTTATTGTGGCCACAGAAGCTGGTATTTTGCACGAGATGCAGCGAACTTGTCCTGATAAGGAATTTATTCCAGTGCCACCAGAAATCAGCGAGAGTGGCTTGGAATGCAGTTGTAATGAGTGTCAGTACATGAAGATGAATTCTTTGCTTAAAATCTATAATGCCTTAAAATATGGCTGGCCTTCTGTAGAGGTGGATCCAAAAATAGCCAAGAAAGCAGTGAAACCTATCAATAGGATGCTGGAATTGAGTTGAAAATAAATGAAAGATGGTAAGAAAAGAATAGCATTTATTGACTTAGCAAAAGGTTTCTGTATAACTTTGGTAGTGTTTTATCACTCTAAAGGAGTGCTGGATTGCCATTATTTGACAGATTCCTTTTTTATGTCATTTCGTCTGCCATTATATTTTTTTCTATCTGGATTGTTTTTCAAGGATTATGGTAATTTCCGTACTTTTTTGATTAAGAAAGCTAATAGATTACTGATTCCTTTCTTTTTCTTTTACTTATGTTTTTCTGTTCTCATACCTAATGCAATGCATTACTTTTTAGGTATGAATTTTGAGACGGTAATAGGTTGGCCTACTTTATGGGCTTTTATATGGCCAGGTCAATATCCTAATATTCCTATTTGGTTTCTATGGTGTCTGTTTTTGATGAATATACTGTTTTGGATAGTACGCTATATTTTGAAAGATAGTCTAATTGTACTTACAATAATATGTATCATGTTAGGAATCATTGGCTATTGGTTGATAGATATTCATGATACAGACTATGGAAATATATTCAAGGCATTACAGTCTATTCCGTTTTTCTATTTCGGTTATTTATTTACACATTATCAAGGTTTATCAACTCTACAGTCTTTATCAAAGAAAAAGATTATCATTTGTATGTTGATCTTTCTTATTCCCACTTTTATTCTTTCTGTAATTATTCCCTACCCGACTATCTATACATTCTATATATGTGGCATAACAGGAACTTTATTTATTCTGCTGTTAGCTAATATTTTTCAGTATTTACCCTTGTTCTCTTACATAGGTCGTTATTCCATTATGTTACTATTGACACATGGTATATTTCTCAGAATCCTGACACCACTATATCATTATGTTAGTCAATATATTGGTGCTACAAGTACGACAGTTGTAATGACAGTTCTTTTGTTATTATCTTATTATATCGTTATACCGCTAATGTGTCGTTTTCTTCCCTATGTCACAGCCCAACGTCCTTTAATTAAGGAATAATGTATTTTTTATTCTGATAAATATAGATTCCCTTTGGTAGCTTTTGATTGACAGGCATCTTTTGTCCCTGAAGATTATAAATACTAATGGTATTATTATGCTGTTCAACAGGTATATCCGTTATAGATGAATATAAATAATATAAAAACTTCTTATCTAAATATATGATTCGATGCGTAATCCAATTCTTTATGTACTCTATTTCTGAATCAAAGTCAATTATTTCACCAAGGATATCACTATCCATTGACCATTTCTCTGCTTCTCTTTCTGCTGCACCGCTTGCTTTAAGCAAATTGTAATAGTATTTGTATCTCTTTTGCAGGCTGTCAATAGAAAAGACTGTCTTTCTTAATTCTGCATATCGACTGCGTACTCTATTATTAAAGTTATCAACATTAAGATTTTTGAGTCTTGTTATCAGATTCAGGACATCTCCTGAATTAAATTCTGGAGAAACAAAATCTTCACTGTATTGTAAAGCTGATTTAGCTCCCATACTGATATCCAAATCCCAGACAGCTGGTGTAATCATTTTATTATTTGTCTGATCATAAACAGCCCAATACATATTCTTTCCTTCATTATCAAGTGCATTCAGTAGTGTGACGAAAAGGTAGTAGTCAATCACAACAGGTATATCAAAATATTCATTGACATGTTTCTTAAAATCTGCATTACTACTATTGACCACAAAATCGATAGCATTCCAAAGTGTGCTATAGTCAGTAGAATCGAGATCATTTAAATCAGGATATTTTGCTTCAAACACGTCCATCATAGCTTCTTTATTATCATAGCTTTCAGGAACAATGTTCATTGAAGAGCTGCCATAATCCTTTGATTTCCATAAAACACCTCGAATTGTACCATTCTTATCAAATTTCTTCAGTTTCATTTGTTTACGATCCATATTCTCAGTGAAACTGTAGATTCCTCTGTATTCATCATTTAAGTATACCTCCACAACCTTGCCTCTTACGCCTGATAGAGCATCAGGTTCTTTATCAATATAGTAGGGTTTTTTAGCAAAATCATTCCATAGTTCTGTGGCTATAAGGTTGCGAAGTCTGAAAACATCTGCCTGACCTGCATCGAGTATCCAGTTATTATCATTCCGTAGTCCGAAGAAACGATGGTCTTCAGAGAATTTGATTTTATAATTACGTTTATGCTTACCCTCTGCATTTGTAGTGGCTCCTCGCCATTTTATTTGAGCAGTAAGACTATCTTGTGAACTCCCATCGGGATAGATGATGCTGACTATGCCATCCTGATAGTCATAGCCGAAATCACCAGTCAGTTTGATAATCGGTAGTTCATTTTGAGCATTTACTACCGTACTGATACATAACAATATAAAGAGTCTGATATACTTCATTTTATGCTTTTATTTCCTGTTATGAATGGAGTATATCTATAAATAAGCCAAGTAAGAATAGTGTCCAATCCATATACTAAAACAAAAGCTATCAGATAGCGATGGAAATATCCATCGTAAGGGATTTTTGCTTTATTCAGTAATATGGAAATCAATAAAGGACAACCACCTGCAAGGAAATAGTAGACAATACAATGTTGTCCAGTCCATTCTATCATCTTAAAACGTGGAATATATTTGATGATAGAAACCACTAGGAAGAGCCAGATAATAGCATCCATCATAAATAATGGAGCATTCTCAACGGCTATATTACGCATAGGTAAATCGACATCATATTCATATACCTTAATTAAAATAAGAATCAATAGAAATATAGATGAATATAATGGTTTGTTGATTGTGTGGAAAGCTTGTTGGTACTGATGAAAGAGATATCCTAAATAGAGGAAAACAAAAGCCATCAGTGCATCCTGCCATTGCCAATAATTATGTTGATTAAATGGGATAATGTAATAGATAATACCACACACAATGGCTGCTGTTGACAACCATAGATGCTTTCCACGACTAATCCACAATATAACTGAGAATAATGATTCTCCTACAATCAATGCAGCGATAAACCATGAAGCCCTTCCACTGAGTATATTGATAGCAATATCCTGCCAGTCTATCGTTTGTTGTCGGATGAGTACTTTAAGAAAAGTAATAATGGTGGTAAAAATGAAATATGGTATCACTAATGAATTGATGATACTCTTTATTTTATTCTTCAGCTTAAACTCTTCATGACGGTAAAAAAGATAGCCAGAAATAAAATAGAATAGAATGACAGCATTAGTAGTATAAATATAATAAGGTGTGACGTCGTATTCCTTATAGTATACTTCCGTATGGAATGCGAGGATAAGTATCATTGAAATACCTCTCAAAAAGTCAATCCACCCTACTCTTTCCATATTGTTTGACTACTGAATACTGCTGATAACATCATGATAAACGGCATAAACGGTATGTGGAATCTGGCTTCACCGTGACCAACAAATAGTAACATGAGTGTTCCTAAAACAATCACGCTAATGGCAAACAGGCAGTTTTCTTTTTTGAAGTAGAAAAGAGAAGCAAAGGCCATAGCCAGAAATACATAATATATAAATAGATTCAGAAGTGTCAGCCATTGTACAGGAGAATAATGTGGGAAACACCGTATTAATGTACCTAAGCTGACCTCTTCATACATATATTCCTTTTCCGCTTTGTCAGGAATAAAGGTACACATATTGACATTGTCAGAAACATAGGTATTCACCAGTTTTCGAGGCATCTGTGATATATATTCCTTAGGATGATCTTTCAGCCAGTCAAAGAATAATGATCGCCATGCAGAATCTTTCTGAGCCACATTCCAATCAGTTCTCTCTTTGATCTGCATGGATTCTGGAGAATGACAAGTAGAATAGTCAGTCAGGGCCATCCATCCTGATTTGGCTTGATAAAGAAACAGACCTGTGCGATAATAACTGAGGCTTCCTAAAATGATGATTACAGTGAGATAGCCAATAAATAGCCTACCGCTTTTCTGCCATTTCAGCAGATAATAGATTAACAGAGCCAACAGGAAAACGATAGCCATTGGACGGAACCAATTGGCTACAGCCAGCATCATACCTCCAAGAAAGAACCAATTGCGGACCAAAGAGAAATAAAGTCCCATCATAATAAAAAACATAAATGGCAGTTCACTTAACAATGAAGTGCCTTCTCCGTAATTGGCAGGATATATGATATAGAGTATAAGGGCTATGAAAGCGATATGCTGATTAGTAATCTTTTTCGTTACACCATAAAAGAACCAGGCAGTTACCCCTTTCATCAGAGAATACAGTACAAGTAGAGGGACGTACGAATGAAAGAGGTAGAGAGAGAATGCGACGGAATTGATAGCGCCAATATTCCAAAGGAAATCATATTGATTCAAACAAACAGTTACAGGATAGGGTTCCGAATGAAGCACTGCATCATTGGCAAACAATAAATAACCCTCACTATCTGGATAAGGTGTATAACCAAAAGTGAACAGAATGACTAATTGTAAAACAGTGAAAACGACAATCAGCCAAATACTTAATTGATGATGGCGATTTTGCATACAACTCCCTGTTTACCGTCATTGGTGGCTGTAGCAACCATATATATACCACTGGCTACCCTATGACCATTTTTATCATTTCCATCCCAGGTGAACATTCTTCCGTTACTCTTACCTTCTTTTATCAGAGCACCATTTGAAGATAGTATTTTTACATCAGCATTATAGGTAAGACCTGTAATTGTAATAAGTCCTGTATAATCTGGTTTTACTGGATTCGGATAAGCGTAGACCTCATCTTTTGTCATTTCATCAATCACCTTTGTTATACCGCTCATGTAGGAACAGAGTCCATTATCGGTACCAATAAATACCTCACCAGTATTCTCGTTGATTTCAATGTCTCCTATATTGTTTGAAATCAGTCCACTGTTCTCAGTTGTAAAATGTTCCACTTCCGTCATATTGTCCTTACTGATGACGTAGACACCATTTCCATTGGTACCAAACCATTTTTTCCCATCATTATCAACCTTGATGCACGAAATATAGATGCCAGCTAAAAGATAGTCTGCATAGTTGGTACCATCATTACGAGGTACTTTCACTTGCGTGAACACCATATCGGACGGATCTTTACCAATGTACTGTTTCTCTATCATCATAGGTCCTGCATCAGTACCAAACCAGATATTTCCATCCAGATCTTCTGCAACTGAAGTGACTCCAGAAATGACGCTGGCTAATGGCGTTCCGTCTTGGTTGATAAATGATTTATATGCGATGGCTTCATCCGTAGAGGGATTATAACATAAGAGGGCTGGCTCAATGAAACGATTGTTACAGAGCCAAAGCAATCCGTTGCTATCGAATGTGGCCCTCACAACGTTATCAAACGAACGACCATCGGAAATCATAAACTCTTTCTTGTGATGACTAATCCATTCCCCTTCTTTTGTTATTTCAAACAAGGATGTTGAGTCACTCGAACTGTTGAACAGCCACAGATTTCCCTTTTTATCGTATACAACGGTTTCTACCATTGTATAGTTTTTACTGAGATGGTCAAGCGTAACATTTGAAACAAGATCACTATTGTCATAGTTGTATTCTTGGATGAACTTCCCGTTTCTGAATTCATAGAGTCCTATTCTGCCTCCAGCAAACACGTGATTAGGATCATTGGGATCAACGTCAAGAGAAGCCAAATCTACATAATTATGTCCTGTGATACTATTTAGTTCGTCTTGGTAAATGTTCCAGTTATTACCGTCCCATACTTGTATCGTGGCCGTTTTGCCCGGATCAAATACACCACCAAAGGCACCTTCCATAATACCATTGCAGGTGTATAGTTTATTGTTTCTGAATCTTAGGAAACGGAAATAATTATACTTTGGACTATCAGGATTTAATGTCGAAACAATGGGATAATATTGTTGATAGTCTGTATCATCGGTATTAAAAATGCTGCTGTCAACAGTTGTATTGATACTCCAGTTTCCTTTATCTATCAGGTTCTTATCGATGGAACACGACCAAATGGCATCGTCTGAAGATAAGGCGTAAATACTGTTACCAATAATAGCAACCTTATTTACTTCAAATCCTAACATATAACTTTCAGAAATCTCACTATTTGCCATATCGACTTTTACAATTCCGAAACTGCAAGCCAAATAGCAATATTTACTGTTGATGTAAGCACTATTAATTGTTTTTTTCCCTGTTATGATTTTTAAGTTTATGCCAGGAATATTGATGACGTTTCCTTTTAGGTCCAATAAGTCAAGATTGCAGTTATCATAGGCAATCAACAGACGTTTGGCAGTTTTGTTCCAAGCAATGGTGGTGATGTTAATATCATTCAAACCATTATTATTGTCATAAGTAAGAATGCTTTGGTCGTTTTTATTATATGACCAGAGACTATTAGAACTTAACACAAAAATATCATTGCCTGCTACTTCTATCTGCTGAACACCATAATAGGAAAGATAGGTATTCCAAGTGCCGATCTGGGAGAAAGTGAATAGTGAATAGTGAATAGTGAATAGTAGTAGCAAGATTCTTTGCCACCATATTGTTTGTTTTCTATTCAGACATTTCTCACTATTCATGATTCACTATTTATTTCTTCAATAGATATTCTGCCAATTTCTGCGTAGCTCGAGCACGATGGCTGATGTGGTTCTTGATATCCATACCCAACTCAGCAAACGTCTTGTCGTAACCATCAGGCTGGAAGATAGGATCGTAGCCGAAGCCCTCCCCTCCCCTACGCTCTCGGATAATCTCGCCTTCGACGATTCCCTCGAATTTGTGGATTTCCTTGATGCTCGTGCAACCACAAGGGCAGATGTCCTTTTTCTGTATTAACGCAATAACAGTGCGAAATCTTGCTTTGCGGTTGTTATTATTTCCTAATTCGTATAGCAAACGCGTCATATTCGCCTCAGAATCGTGGGAGACAGATCCAGAATTTCCAGATTTTACCGGATTATCTGGAAGAGCAGCATATCTGGCTGAATAGACGCCAGGTGCTCCATCGAGGGCATCCACCTCAAGACCAGTATCATCAGCAAAGCAGTCAATATGATAATGATCATAGACATACTGTGCTTTCTGCAGGGCATTCTCTTCGAGAGTTGTGCCTGTCTCTGGGATATCCACATCGCAGCCGATATCCTTCAGTGACAACACTTCGATGCTATCGCCAAGGATATTACGGATTTCTGAGAGCTTATGTTGATTATTTGTGGCAAATACGATTTTCATCCTTCCTCTAACTTCTTATGACTTCCTTTATCTTCCTCAATCTTCTTAATTTTCACTCTCATTTCCTCGAAGCCCTCACCATACACACCAATGACTGCACTCTGAGATACAAAGGCCTGAGGGTCGATCATCTTGATCAAACGGAACATATTAATGCTTTCGTTCTTTCTGGCCAGAATACAAAGCACCTTGACTTCCTTACCCGTATACCAACCGTGACCATCGAGGATAGTAACACCATGATGCGTCTCAGTACCGATAGCATTGGCTATCTCCTGCCATTTTCTCGTGAAAATCAAGAACTGTACGGATTGTCGACGGGCGTTCATGATATAGTCAAGGGTATAGTTCTCCATCGCCATCACGCAGAAACCGAACATCACTTTATGAGCACGCTCGAGCAATGTACCGAATTGCGGATAGAACATACAAGAGCCTATGATACAGAAGTCGGCAGCAATCAACACATTTCCCAACGACACATTGGGATGGAACTTATTCACTGAGGCTGCAATGATATCCGTACCACCAGTAGAACCGTTGTTCATAAAAACTGTAGCTAAGGCAATACCAGTCAAGACACAACCGATAATCATCGACATGAAGTCTTGTCCCTCACCCATCAGTTTGAAGGGCAGACCGTTCTCTTGCTTGGGAATAATATCCTGCGCAAACTTCAGCATGAAGTAAAGGGTGAAGATGGCAAAGATGGTTTTCATCAGGAATCTCCATCCCAAAATCTTCAGAGCCACTACGAGCAGAATGCCGTTGATGATGATATATGTGTTCTCCAGATGGAAACCTGTAGCATAGTAGATAATGGCCGAAAGACCAGTCACACCACCAGCCACAATCTGATAGGGCATCAGAAACACCGTGAATGCGATGGTGTAAAGGAAGAGGCCAAAGGCTATAAAGAAATAGTCTTTGGCTTCGTTCAAGATGATTTTGTGATTAATTGTCATTTACTTCTTTAAAACAATGTTCACCATACGCTTAGGGACGATGATAACCTTTGCTATCTGGAAGCCTTCAAGATACTTTGCTGAGCGCTCATCTGCAAGGACAGCCTCCTCGATGGTCTTGTTGTCAGCATCAGCAGCGAACTGCATCTCAAAGCGGGCCTTACCATTGAAGGCGATACCCAGTTTCACCTGGCTCTCCACGAGATACTCTTCATTCCACTTTGGCCACTGAGAGTCACATACGCTTCCCTGCTCGCCCATCATCTCCCACAATTCCTCTGCGATATGAGGAGCAAAAGGAGCGATAAGGATCACGAGGGTCTTGAGCATCTCCTTGTTCTTGCACTTCTGCTGCGAGAGCTCATTCACGCAGATCATGAAGGCAGAAATAGAAGTGTTATAGCTGAAGGTCTCGATATCCTGAGATACTTTCTTGATTAGCTTATGTACGCTCTTGAGATTCTCAGCTGTTGCCTCACCCTCAAAACCATTCTGATAGAGGTTCCAGAATTTTCTTAAGAATCTGTGGCATCCATCGATACCGTTGGTATCCCAAGGCTTACTCTGCTCAACAGGACCCAGGAACATCTCATAAAGTCTGAGCGTATCAGCACCATATTTCTCGACAATCATATCCGGATTCACCACGTTGAACATCGACTTCGACATCTTCTCGATAGCCCATCCACACTTGTACTGACCATTCTCGAAAATAAACTCTGCATTCTCATACTCAGGGCGCCAAGCCTTGAAGGCCTCGATGT
>Ga0310786_10007717_pt1 | contig 13965 bp, 13 predicted proteins | sample AusTroGonzalo_MG_FD_203881 | JGI IMG/M metagenome (GOLD analysis project Ga0310786, IMG submission 203881) | Bovine rumen microbial communities from tropical cattle in Woodstock, Queensland, Australia - Gonzalo_03 (v2) (version 2) | ecosystem: Host-associated > Mammals > Digestive system >... | reverse complement strand
ATACTGTCAGCTACGCGCTCTATGGTTCGGATTCGAAGATTGAGAACAGCCTCTGTTGGAACGCACCGATCAAACTCGGCACAGGCGCTACGCAAACCGCCTGTATGAGCCGTGACCCGTGGTTCGTGGATGCTGCCACCGGCAACTTCCAATTAGCCAAGAATAGCGCAGCCGTAGGCGCTGCCACAGATCAAAGCAACCTCGGTGACCCGCGCTGGGGCGTATCGGACGAGGAGCACGACACATCACTCGATCCGTACAATCCCTACAAGATGCCCTACTCCATGGCACCGACCACCACTTCTGTCAAAATCCTCTGGCAGATGGCGGAAGAGGCCGATGCCACCGAGGCAGTCGTCTTCTACGGCACAAATCCTGACAACCTCGACCGACAGATCACCACTTCCGCCGGTTGGAATGTGGAGGGCGAAGGCTATATGCATGTGGTGACCCTCACTGACTTGCAACCCAATACCCATTACTACTTCATGGTTGGCGCAAGCACCACACGCCGATTTGATAAGATCTGCAGTACCAAGACTGCACCCGAACAAGGCACTGCCTGCCGCATATTCACCATCAGCGACATCCACGGCAACGCACGCAACAACTGGTCGAACTGTCAAGATTTCATCTGCAACCTTAACTGCGACATATCGCTCATGAACGGCGACTTTGTCAGCAGCAAAGGTGACGACCGCAATTGGAACAACTACTTCTTTACTCCCGGAGCACAGTTCTTGAGCCAAGTGCCGCTGATGTCTTCGTCCGGCAACCATGAGACGGGCGACCCGTTCACCTACCGCTGGTCGTCGTTCTACGACTACTTCCACCAGTTCCCCCACGAGGGTGCTTGCGAAGGCGATACAATCGACCCGCGCAATGAAGCCTATTTCCATTTCGTATATGGCAACGCCGATGTCATCATGCTCAACCTCAACGGCGATCCTTCCAGCCCGCATTTCCTGCCCGGAAGCCGCCAATACGCTTGGGCTGATTCCATACTAAATACGTGCACGCGCCCGTGGATCATTATCTGCCACCACGTGGGTGTACACACTACCGGTTACCACGGGAACTGGGCAGATGAACCGCGGCAGATGGGTACGCTCTTTGAGAAGTACGCTGCAGCACCGTACAACAAGCGTATCATCTCCCTCTCCGGCGACGACCACTCGTTCGAGCACCTCTACAAAGACGGTATCCACTACCTCCGCCCTGGCTGCGGACGAGACGCCAACTACGCCCAGCAGAAGCAACTCAAGGACTACAAGTACTCGATGTTCTACAAGCAGATCTCCTGTTTCTCAACGCTCGATATTTCTGCCGATGCCTCCACCATCGCCCTCACGGCGTACGACTCCGTGGGAAACATTTTCTACACATACACCTTCCTTCACGACGGCGAGGTAATCACGCCTTCCGTCAACTTCACTGTTCCTACCACCGAGGTCGATGCCGAGGACTCCATCCAACTCCGCTGGTACACCTTCGATCCCGCAGGTGACGCCAAGGTGTCGTTCTATTACTCACCGGTAGCTAATGCAACCAGTGTCGAAGGAATGAATCCTATCGTAACTGATCTGCCGGGCACCGCAGAGAAATACACATGGCACACGCGAGATATCTTTCCCAAAGGCAAATACTACCTCTATGCACTCGTTACCTCCGGCGGTCAGTCGTACTTGGGCGGCAACACAGCAGTGGTGAACCTCATTGAAGATACCACACCACCACCGGCGCCGACCGCTCTGGGCGGATACAAGCAAGACAACTGTTACCACCTTACATGGCTCAACCCTACCCACCTCGCGCATATTGACAACCTGCTGACTGACTGCAGTTCGCTTGATCATATTCAGACAGCAGACGAAGAGGGTGCGACGATGGCTATTGATATAACCAACAACGCGCTTCGCTGCGACTATAGCATTACTTCCGCATGGGCAACAGCTGCGGCGGACTATGTATTCGACGAAGCCACAGACATGCACCTCACCCCCGAACTGTCTTTTCGTCTCAAAGGCAACGGCACATCAACCGCTCTGCGTATTGTGTGCAAAAATATCTCTGCCGGTCACGAGGACTGGTGGTTTACCGAGCAGTTCGATCTGAGCTCAACCGAGTGGCAAACCCTGACGCTTAACCTGAGCAACTTACAGGCTTTTGACTGGTACACCAACACCGACGACCGCAACCACTGCGAGGGTATAGTGCGTCTCTCGTTCGGTGTATCGACCGGTGAACCGGTGAGCGGCACGTTCTATCTCGATGACCTGCATCTTACGGGCGACATCTATCCCGCTCCGGACTATGCGCAGACCCTCATCGTCCGCAAGGACAACGCTTTTCCCACCTCGCCTGCTGACGGCACACAGATCTATCGCGGCACTGCCGAGACCTGCACGGACGCTTCGGCACAGGTAGGGCGAGTCTATTACTACGCGGCTTTCGCTGCCGATGACCGCGGCAACTGGTCAGCACCCGCCGAGAGTGCACAATGGAAATCGGAAAACGTGCAAGCCGTCGAAACCACCATACAAACCAAACCCGCTGCGCAGAAAGTTCTACGCAACGGGCAGGTATATATTCTGCGTTCCTCACGCACATACACTATGCTCGGGCAGCAGAAGGACTGAACAAAAAACGGCACAGACAAAAATTCCTTGCATATTTATTCTCGAAAATTTGCATATTTGAGATTTTTTTTGTAACTTTGTGGGCTTTTTGGTTTTGACACAAAAATACAACTCTATATGAAAGGAATCATTCTGGCAGGCGGAAGCGCCACGCGTCTCTATCCGCTGTCAAAAGCTATCAGCAAACAGATCATGCCGGTGTACGACAAGCCGATGATCTATTACCCCCTTTCCACCCTGATGATGGCTGGTATCCGTGAGGTGCTGATCATCTCCACGCCGCGCGACCTGCCGATGTTCGAGGAGCTGCTCGGCGATGGCAAGCGTCTGGGTATGCGCTTGGAGTATAAGGTACAGCTCGTTCCCAACGGTCTGGCGCAGGCTTTCGTACTTGGCAAGGAGTTCCTCGCCGGCGAACCGGGCTGTCTGATTCTGGGTGACAACCTGTTCTATGGGCATGGCTTCCGGCACATTCTGCGCGATGCCGTCGAGCAGATACAGACAAAGGGCGGCGCCTGCATCTTCGGCTACGAGGTGATGGATCCGCGCGCCTATGGCGTCGTAGAGTTTGACCAAGACGGCCGTGTACTCTCACTGGAAGAGAAACCCGAGCAGCCCAAGTCGAACTACGCCGTACCCGGACTGTACTTCTACGACGCTACCGTGACTCAGAAAGCCGCAGCCCTCAAGCCCTCAAAGCGTGGCGAGTACGAGATTACCGACCTGAACAAAACCTACCTCTCCGAAGGCTCGCTCAGCGTCAAGCTCTTCTCGCGCGGCTTTGCATGGCTCGACACCGGCAACTGCGATAGCCTGATTGAGGCGGGTAACTTCATCGCCACGATCCAGAACCGCCAAGGCTTCTACGTCAGCTGCATCGAGGAGATCGCCTGGCGTAACGGCTGGATCAGCAGTGAGCAGCTGCGCACCTTGGGCGAAGAGATGGGCAAGACTTCCTACGGTCAGTACCTCATTCGTCTGGCGCAATAACCGGCTGCGATGTGGATGACGCGCACACATTGGCTGACTGCTGTATGTTGCCTGGTGGCAATCACGCTCACGGGGTGTAGTGAGCAGTTGCGCAGCCGCCTTACTGGCAGCAATACAAGCGAACAGGAGGATGTGGCAGAAATTCTCGCTCGCCAACGCGAACTTGCCAAGGCAGAGAATACCGTGATAGCCGTCGTCAAGGCTGACACAGCCCGTTGGGCACAACATGAGTTCGGGTGGTGGTATCACTACACGAGTATAAGCCCCCAACACGTCAACTACACACACCCGCCATTGCCCATGGATACCTGCTACTGGATACACGAGTCAGTCTACACCCTCGACGGCAGCAAACTTCTGCACGACGCCGTGCGTTTGTACGACAACCGTGACTGCAGCCGACACGACGAACCATTCGTCTATCAGATCATGCTGGAGGAAATGGTGCCTGGCGATACTGTCACATTGCTTGTGCCATGGATCATGGCGTACGGCGAACAAGGCAAAACCAACATACCGCCGCAGACGAACTGCCGCATCCGGCTCACACGACACACCGCACCCTGCACCGATGCCGCACTTATCATAGATACAGATAACAATATTATAATCATGCCTGACAAGGCTAATCAGTATGAGACATTTTATCCCGTTTATTCCCTGCCTGCTGCTCCTGATGATAGGAGCAACATCGTGCAACCAGAATAGTTACTCCGCCAAACGCAAGGCCGAGGACAAATTGATTGCCGACTTCATCGAGCGGCAACATATAAACATCATCTACGAGGAACCCGAGGACACTCCTTGGGGAGAGAAAGATTACCTCCAAGTGCCGGGTTACGACGGCCTGTACTTCCACCTTGACTCCGTGGGCGATACCTCTTATACCATCAAAGTGGGCAACAAGATTAACCTCCGTTACATCCGCTATACGCTCGATGCCATAGCCGATACAGCCAGTTACATGAACACCACCGAACAGGCGTACCCCACCATGTTCACCTACTCGTCATATGAGACCTCCGTGCCAAACGGCTGGTTGATTGCAGTCAAGTACATGAAGCACTCCGGTGCCTCATGCAAGATCATCTGCCCCAGCAAGCAGGGACTCGATGCCGAAAAGAGCTCCGTAACGCCTTACGGTTATGATATGAAGATACAGATTCAGAGATATTAATAGTTCACTAAAAGTATAGACCATGTTAGTAAAAAGCATTTCCGGCATCCGCGGTACGATAGGCGGTCGCGTCGGTGAGGGACTTAACCCCGTAGATATAGTACGGTTCAGTGCTGCCTACGCCACCCAGCGCCGGCAGGCTATGCCTGAAAACAACACACTCATCGTCGGCCGTGACGCCCGCATCAGCGGACAGATGGTTGATATGCTCGTCAGCGCCACCCTGTGCGGCATGGGGTACCGCGTGGTGAACATCGGCCTGGCTACCACGCCGACAACCGAGTTGGCAGTAATCGGCGAAAAAGCCGCCGGAGGAATCATCCTCACTGCCAGCCATAACCCCATGCAGTGGAATGCACTCAAGCTGCTCAACGAGCGCGGAGAGTTCCTCTCGGATAACGAGGGCAAGCAGGTACTCGCCATCGCCGAACGCGAAGATTTCACCTTCGCGGAGATTGATGCGCTTGGCTCCATCGAACATAAGGATTACCTGCCCTACCACGTGCAGAACGTACTGAACCTGCAGCTCGTGGATGCAGAAGCTATCCGCAAGGCGAATTTCACCGTGGCTATCGACTGCGTAAACTCCGTAGGCGGTCTGGCTATACCCGCCATGCTGGAGGCGCTGGGCGTCAAGAACATCATCCGCCTGAACTGCACGCCTGACGGCCACTTCCCCCATAACCCCGAACCTATTCCACAGCACCTGACGCAGATCAGCGACCTGCTCAAACAGGGCAAGGCGGATGTAGGGTTTGTTGTTGACCCGGACGTAGATCGCCTGGCAATCATCTGCGAGAACGGTGACATGTTCGGCGAGGAATATACGCTCGTCAGCGTAGCGGATTATGTGCTTAAGCACACGCCGGGTAACACCGTGAGCAACCTCTCGTCAAGTCGGGCATTGGCGGATGTCACCAAGCGCTATGGCGGCACCTACGAGGCTTCGGCTGTCGGCGAGGTGAACGTCACCACCCTGATGCGTAAGAACAATGCCGTCATCGGCGGCGAGGGCAATGGCGGCGTGATCTATCCCGCCAGCCACTACGGACGCGATGCACTCGTAGGCGTTGCGTTGTTCCTCAGCCATCTGGCACATAGCGGCATGAAGGTCAGCCAGCTGAGACGAACCTACCCGGAATACTGCATATCGAAGAACCGCATCGACCTCACTCCCGACATGGATGTCGATGCCCTGCTCGAGTGCATCAAGCAGAAATATGCCAATGAACGCATCACAACGATCGATGGTGTGAAGATTGACTTTACTGACGGCTGGGTACACCTTCGCAAGTCAAACACCGAGCCGATCATCCGCATCTACAGCGAGGCACACACCGTAGAGGAAGCCGACAAACTGGCACAAATGATCAAAGACGCAATATGAATATACTGATTACAAACGACGACGGTTGGGGAACGCAGGGAATCCTGACTCTGGTGCGCACGATGCTTCCGCTCGGACATGTGATCGTCATTGCACCCGACGGCCCGCGCAGCGGTGCAGGTGTAAGCATTACGGTCAACAAACCGATGTACCTCACACGCATTGACGGCACGGAATACGGGCTTGGTGAAGCGGAAATCTACACCACCAACGGCACGCCGGCCGATGCACTCAAACTCGCCATCAACGCTGTATTTGATGGTGATGAAAAGAAGATAGATTTGCTCGTATCAGGCATCAATCACGGTTCGAATGCTTCAATCAACGTCATCTACTCCGGCACGATGGGAGCCTGTATGGTGGCTGCGGAACATGGGATACCGGCTATCGGCTTCTCATACAATGACCACGCAATGGATATCGACCTCTCCTACGCAGAGAAGTATATTCCCGAGATCACCCGCCACCTCTTGGAGGAAGGATTTCCGTACGGTATATGCTACAACGTGAACTTCCCCGTCGGTGCCATCGAAGGCATCCAATGGACACGTCAGGCACGCGGACATTGGGAGAAGGAGCTGGCACCGCATACCGATGATGAAGGGCGTACATACTACACGCTCGTCGGCACGTACATCAACCACGAGCCCGATGCCGAAGATACCGATGAGTACGCTCTTGCGCACCACCGCATCAGTATCACTCCGACCACCCTCGACTTCACAGCCTACCAATTACTATAACTGATCGCTGATTACTGATTGCTGACCGCTTATGAAATGGGATAACTTCTGGCTCGGACTGATTTTGGGACTCACCCTGCCTGCACTGTTCTGTCTCGCCTACGCACACACGATAGGCTTGCAACACTTGTGGGAACAAGGGATGTACGAGATGCTCAAGCCCGTCATCGGACGCATGCTGCTGCTTAGTACGTTTGCTAACATGGCGGTGATGTTTCTGCTCTACGAGCTGAACGTCTGGCGTCTGGCTAAAGGCGTGCTCGTAGCCGTTATCCCATACATGACTATCGCCATCATCCTGCTATAAAATGGTACATGGTAAATGACTAAATGGTAAATGGCGAAGTATTTCCTCATAGCCGGTGAAGCTTCGGGCGACATGCATGCAGCCCGACTGATTGAAGCCCTGCGCGAGCAGGATCAGGATGCGCTGTTCACCGGTCTGGGAGGAGACAAGATGCAGGCTGCCGGATGCAGAATCTACCAGCACTACAGGAACATGGCATACATGGGGTACGTGGCAGTACTCACCCACCTCAAGGATATACGCCGTAATGTCCGCATTGCCGAACAGGCACTACTCAGCGAGCAGCCTGACGAACTGATCCTGATCGACTACCCGGGTTTCAATCTGCATATAGCTAAGTTCGCCAAGCATCACTTGCCGCAAACGAAAGTTACTTACTATATCCCACCGAAGATCTGGGCTTGGAAACGATGGCGCGTACACTCCATAGGCAAGTACTGCGACCGCATACTCGGTATCTTTCCCTTCGAACCGGAGTTCTATGCCCAATACGGTTATGCCTGCACGTACGTCGGCAATCCGACTATGGAAGGTATCACCGACTACCTCTCCCAACACGCAGTCACAAACACGCAGTCCTCAACACGCAGTCCTCAACACATAGTTCTGTTACCGGGTAGCCGCAGACATGAGATTGAGAACTGCCTGCCAAAGATGCTTGCCGCTGCAGAGCAAGCGATAGCCGGTCTGTCAGAACCTCTTCAAATCATCGTAACTCGCGCCCCGGGTATCGATCCCGAACTGTACGAACGCCTCTGCGCAGGGTATCCGCTCGTCACACTCACCACCGACACTTACGACGCTGTGCGCCACGCGCGCGCCGCCGTCGTCAACTCCGGCACAGCCACCCTCGAAACAGCACTGCTCGACTGCCCGCAGGTAGCCGTCTATCATCTCGCATTCGGACATCTGTTGGGATTCCTCCGACCGGTGATGTTCCAGATTCCGCATTTCACGTTGGTGAACATCGTAGCAGGTCGCGAAGTTATCAAAGAGTTGCTGGTATATGAATTCACCGTTGAATCCACGCGCGACGAGTTGCGTCGCTTGCTCACCGATGATGATCATGTACGTCAGATACGTGACGGCTATGCCGCCATCCGGCAGATATTAGGCACCTCGCGTGCCGCTGAAACGGCTGCGAAGATCATCACAGCCTAACACCACCAACGCGTCATCCGTGACGCGGAAATGGATATTCCATCCGTCATAATCGATGCCGTAGATTCGTTCGGCATCCGTATGGTAAGCAGGACGTGGGTCTTGCTCCAGTATCTCTTGTAACTCATCTTTCGGCAGCCCTTGCGGTATGCACTCCGGCCATACGACGCGCAGTAGCCTGCGCGGCGTACTATCCACAAAGCCGTCACGGCTGTCCGGGTGGCTGTCACAGTAGCCAAGGTAAGGTTTGATGTCGTATATCGGCGTACCGTCCATCATATCCGCTCCTTCCACCACCAGCACCGGTGCACCGTGTCGGTCGTGCTCCACCGCCACAAGCTTCACGGAGGTCAGTCCTACCGGATTAGGTCTGTACGGTGAGCGTGTAGCGAACACGCCCATACGTGTGTTACCGCCCAGCCGCGGCGGACGGACAGTGAGGCTCGGTGTGCGCTGCCCACTAACTGCTGACGGCTGATCGCTGACTACTGACGGCTGACGGCTTTCATGAAATCCCCACACTATCCACAGGTGCGAGAATGCCTCTATGCCGCGTAGCGCATCATCGCTGCGGTAAGCCGGGCAAAACTCGATACGCGTGCGTAGCACGGTATCTTCGCGCACCTGACGGGGGATACCGAACTTGTCAGTAAAGCCATTGCGTGCATACGCTATCGGACGCAGCAACAGAGTATGGTCTTGGGAGTCGGACATTATTCTTCGGAGAAGTGTACCAGCACGTGACGATACGAGTTGAAGATCTTCGATTTGGATACAAAGCCGAGGTACCGGTTCTGCTCATCCACCACCGGCAGGTTCCACGCGCCGGTGTCCTCAAAGATCTCCATAACCTTCTCCATCGGCATATCGTGCCGCAATACTACCTGCGGGTAGTTCATCAGTTGTGCAACAGTAAAGCGGTTGTACAGTCTCGGCTGGAACATGATGTTCCGCACCTCATCCAACAGCAGCAGCCCTTGCAGCTCGCCGTTAGCATCCACCACGGGGAAGATGTTCCGCTTGCTGTCGGCTATGACCTTGACGAGTTGACCAAGCGTCATATCGGGCGATACGGTCTTCAGATCGGTCTCCAGCACGCTGTCCATCTTCAGCAGCGTGAGCACCGAGCGGTCTTTGTTATGCGTCAGCAGTTCGCCTTTCTGCGCCAGACGCATAGCGTAGAGGCTGTGGGGCTCAAAGAGCATGATTGTCAGGTACGATACTACCGCCACAATCATCAGCGGCATGAGCAGGTGGTAGCCGCCCGTCAGTTCGGCTATGAGGAAGATTCCCGTCAGTGGAGCATGCATCACGCCGGACATCAGACCCGCCATTCCAACCAGTGTGAAGTTCACAACAGGCACCTGTATGCCGGCAATCTTCAGCAGGTATGCGCACAGGAATCCGGTCAATGCGCCCATGAACAGCGAGGGGGCGAATATACCGCCCACGCCACCGCCACCATTCGTGGCTACCGAGGCGACGATCTTCAGCACCAGCACGAGCGAGAAGTACAGGATGACCACCCACATCCCGTCACCCAGTTGCGCGAACGGGCTGTACATGATACCCGACTGCGGGTCGTCGTTGAACAATTGCAGAATTACCTCATAACCTTCGCCATACAGCGGCGGAAATAGATACACCAACAATCCTAACACCGATCCGCCCAGCACAATCTTCACCCATATATTCTTCAGTCGCTTGAAGTGCTGCTCCAGGCTGTTCATGCCTCGTGTAAAGTATAGCGACACAAAGCCGCAAGCTACGCCCAGCAGCAGATACCACGGAATACGTCTGAGGGTGAAACTCTCGATGGTCGTCAACTCGAACATCGGCGTGAAGCCCGTAGTGAAATACGCGATAGCCGTCGCCGTGACGGATGAGATAAGTAGCGGCGCGATGGAGTTCATCGTGATGTCCATCATCAGCACCTCGAGCGTGAACACCAAGCCGGCTATCGGCGCCTTGAAGATGCCGCCTATGGCACCTGCCGCGCCGCATCCGATCATCAGCATCATCGTCTTCTGGTCGAGGTGGAAGAGTTTGGCGAGGTTCGAACCGATAGCTGCACCCGTCAGCACGATAGGCGCCTCGGCACCGACTGATCCGCCGAAGCCGATGGTGATACCACTGCCTATCAGACTCGACCACATGTTATGCGGCTTGATGATCGACTTGCGTTGCGAGATAGCATACAATATCTTCGTTATACCATGCGATATATCGTCGCGCACCATGTATTTGACGAACAGTGCCGCCAGCGCGATACCTATCATTGGGCACACGATCAGCCACCACCAGTGCTCACCGGCTATCAGGTAGGTGTTGATCACGTGTTGGATAAGATGGATGAACAACTTCAACAAATAGGCAGCGATGGCTGACAGAATGCCAACCATCAAACTGAGCAGCAACACCAGTTGCTTCTGACCTATATGTTGTTGAATCCACTTAACCATTTTCTTGCGTATCCCACCCTATGCCGGCGTACTTGCTTAGATCCCAGTCTTCCTCGACCTCGTTGAGATAGATCGTGTGTTCCTCGTCGTCCTCTACGGGCTCGGGCTGCTCTTCGTGCTCTATGCGTTCGATATCCAGCGGCGAGTGAGATATCTCGATAACCTGATTCTGCTCCTTGCTCAGTTCGTCCCATAAAACGTCTTTCAGTTCGCTTATACCTTGTCCACTCACTGAAGAGAAAGCTACAACGGGTATATCGTAGGCTTTACTCAGTTCATCAACGATCTTCTTTACTTCGTCTTCGGATATTGTATCCGCCTTGCTCACTGCCAAGATACGTGCCTTGGTCAGCAGTTGGGGATTATATTTCTCCAACTCACCAAGCAGAATCTCGTACTCGTGTTTGGGATATTCCGTGCACGCCGGCACGAGGAACAGCAGTACAGCGTTGCGCTCTATGTGGCGCAGGAACCGCAGCCCTAATCCTTTGCCTTCAGCAGCACCCTCGATGATACCCGGGATATCTGCCATGCAGAACGACCGGTCGTCACGGTAGGAGACGATACCTAATTGCGGCGTCAGCGTAGTGAACGGATAGTCGGCTATCTCCGGCTTGGCGGCGGATACTACGGACAGCAGGGTGGACTTGCCGGCATTGGGGAAGCCAACCAGACCTACATCCGCCAACACCTTGATCTGCATGATCACTACGCGCTCCTGCGCGGGTTCGCCGGGCTGCGCGTAACGTGGAGCTTGGTTCGTCGAGGTGCGGAAGTGCCAGTTACCCAGCCCTCCACGACCACCCTTGAGCAGTACTACCTGCTCGCCGTGCTCCTTGACCTCGGTTATCCACTCGCCCGTCTCGCCGTCATAGACTACCGTCCCGCAGGGCACCTCGATGATCCGATCCTCACCGTCCTTGCCGAACGAGCGGCTCTCGCCACCCTTGCCGCCATCGGTGGCTTGGATGTGTTTCTGGTACTTCAGGTGCAGCAATGTCCACAGGTTTCGGTTGCCGCGCAGGATGATGTGCCCGCCGCGACCGCCGTCACCGCCGTCAGGCCCGCCTTTGGGCACGTACTTCGCGCGGTGGAAATGCAGACTGCCTGCACCGCCCTTACCCGAGCGGCAGTAGATCTTGACGTAGTCTATAAAGTTCGATGCCATAACCGTTCATGCATCCGCCATAATGGCGGATCTTAATATATCTTGTTCAATATGCGGCTGATACGGCCGAAGATCTCACTGATCGTGCCCAAGCCCTGAATACGCGCGTACTTGTCATGCAGCTCGTAGTAGTCATCTACAGGGCGCGTCTGCTCATGATAAACAACGAGGCGCTCTTTGATCGTTTCCAGATTGTCGTCCGCACGGCCGCTTATCTTCCCGCGCTCGATGAGTCGGCGGATGAGTTCGTCCTCCGGCACGTTGATGTCAATCAAGATTGCCGTCTCGTCGCCGCGCTTCTTCATCAGGCGCTCCAGTTGTACTGCCTGGTTAAGCGTACGGGGAAAACCATCGAAGATCAGTCCCTTGGTGTCTGCCGGCAACTTGTCAATATACTCCTCCAGCATTCGGAGTGTAATGTCATCGGGCACGAGGTGCCCCTGCGCGGTATACGACTCGATGAGTTTGCCCAATTCGCTGCCCGACGCGGCTTCACGACGCATCATCTGTCCCGTGCTCAGGTGCAGCAGTCCGTAATGTGCTACGATAAACTCCGCCTGTGTGCCCTTACCGCACCCGGGAGCGCCGCATAGTATAATATTCTTCATGTTAAGTAATAAGTTTTCTGTTGTCAGTATTCAGTAATCATACAGTATGTTCAAAAAAAACGAGTTACCCTTGCGGATAACTCATTCTTTTGAACGCGCAAGATTAGAAAGCGAGCTTAGCGCCGGCTTTGAACTTAACAGCCTTCTTTGCAGGGATGTCAATAACTTGCTTGGTTGCAGGGTTGATACCCTTGCGAGCTGCCTTCTCAGCAACCTTCAGAGTTGCAAAACCAACGAGTTGTACAGCCTCGCCCTTCTTCAGAGCCTCAGCTACAGCGTCCATAGCAGCGTCAATTGCCTTTGCGGCAGCTGCCTTCGAAATCTCAGCTTTTGCTGCAACAGCAGCAACGAGTTCACCTTTGTTCATAATGATAGTTAGATTAATTAAACGTTTAATTTTCGGGATTCCCCCGTACTAACACTGCAAAGATACAACATTTTTCTCAATATAGCAAATATTTTGCAAAAAAAATGCACTAAAACAGCATATTTTTTCGTTTTTTTGCTCTTTAGCACGAAAATTGTACGTGTTTTGGTGGTGTTTTATAGAAATTGACATGAGAAATCTACCTGTAGTAACGAAGAATATTCTGCTTGCCAATGGTATCGTTTGGCTTCTTGACGTGCTTCTGCAGCGTTACGGCGTACATATCATCGAGTGGTTTGGATTGATGAACTGGTCGTTTTCGGCATTCGCCACCCAGAGTGGTTCGTTCCATCTGTGGCAGCCGTTCACATATATGTTTATGCACGCGGACTTCACGCATATCTTCTGTAACATGTTCGCCGTGCTGATGTTCGGTCCTGCGTTGGAGCACGAGTGGGGTGAGCGCAAGTTTCTCATCTATTACCTCGTCTGCGGAGTGGGCGCTGCTATCATTCAGGAGCTGGTATGGATGACGTTCATGCCCGGACATGTAGCTGTCACGATCGGCGCCAGCGGAGCTGTGTTCGGCATCCTGTTCGCCTTCGGATGGCTCTTCCCCGATACACCCCTGTACCTATTATTCATACCCGTGCCCATACGCGCGCGCATATTCGTCATGGTGTACGCTGTTATTGAGCTCTTTGCAGGCATGGCTAATTTCGCCGGCGACAATGTGGCGCATTTTGCCCACCTTGGCGGTATGCTCTTCGGATGGTTACTCATCCTCTGCTGGCAACGAGGATGGCTGGACGGTAACTTCCGCCAACGCATACATCTCGCATCCGAGCGCCGCGAGAAAGGCGAACGCGACTTCTCGGACTATCATTATCACTCGTCCATTGACGATGACAAACGCTAATTCCGTATGATCTATCACTTCTATCCTATCGATCGGC
>Ga0310786_10007715_pt1 | contig 13971 bp, 12 predicted proteins | sample AusTroGonzalo_MG_FD_203881 | JGI IMG/M metagenome (GOLD analysis project Ga0310786, IMG submission 203881) | Bovine rumen microbial communities from tropical cattle in Woodstock, Queensland, Australia - Gonzalo_03 (v2) (version 2) | ecosystem: Host-associated > Mammals > Digestive system >... | reverse complement strand
GACCTCGTGCTACTGAACGAAGGCGTCTGTCTAGTCAATATGAATCGCCACCAAGAGGCTATTCCCTATCTGGAGCGGGCGTTGGAAGTTGCAGACGAAGAATCGGAGATGCTGCCTCAGATATATCTGGAACTGGCATTCTGCTATAGCAGCATGAAGCAGCCCTCAAAGGCGCTGGAGATGATTGATGTAGCCATGGAGCTGCCTGGAGACACCACAGACCTGCTGGTAATTCGTGGACACATCCTGCTGGAGAACGGCATGCTGGAGGAGGCAGAAGAGACCTTTAAGAAGGCCATCCGACAGTCAGACAACTCGCCGTCAGTATTGTTGCGCATCATCGTCTCACTCTACGACAACCGCTATGTCAGCAGCAGCTACGAAATGTTCAAGAAGTTCTTTGAAGTAGTCAAAGAGTATGCGCCAGACTTCAACAAGGGACATGCCTATATGGCCTTATGTTGCTACGACTTAGGCAAGAGCGACGAGTTCCTGGAGTATCTGCAGAAGAGCGTGGAGCTCAATCCGCGCGAGGCAAAGATCGTATTAGGATTCCTCTTCCCACAAGGTATGGAACCCAGCGAGTATGTCAAATATATGGAAGCAAGAATTAAGAAACAATGAATTTCATCACATCCCTATTAGGCAACCTGAACTACGGCACCATCCTCTTTCTGATGTTGCTGGAGAGCACCGTAGTACCCGTACCCTCTGAGTTTGTCGTCACACCAGCAGCCTATCATGCTGCCAGCGGACAACTCGACGTGTGGCTCGTCATCCTGTTTGCTACCATCGGTGCCGACCTTGGCGCCTCTATCAACTACGTGGTGGCTTACTACGTTGGACGACCCGTCATCTATAAATTCGCCAACAGCAAGTGGGGCAAGATGTGTCTGCTGAACCAAGAGAAGGTGGAGAAATCGGAGCGTTACTTCGACGACCATGGCATTGCAGCTACGCTGACAGGACGACTTATCCCAGGCATCCGTCACCTCATATCCATTCCTGCAGGACTGGCGAAGATGAACTACTGGAAGTTCCTGCTATACACTACGATAGGTGCTGGTTGCTGGCACGCCATCCTTGCAGGACTAGGCTGGTATCTGCACACCATCGTACCTGAAGAACAGCTCAACGAGAAGATTGAGGAATATGCCGAATACATCAAGATTATCATCGTGGCACTAGTGATTGCCGCCATCGTGTGGTTTGCCGTCAGACACCTGATGAAGAAAAAGATGTCACAAAATTAGTATAATTAAAAAATAATGTATATCTTTGCAAGATAAAAGCTTTTGAACTAACATTATGGCAAGAATCAACAATCACTTGGTTATCATGGCAGGCGGTGTAGGTAGCCGCTTCTGGCCAATGAGTACGGCTGAGAAGCCCAAACAGTTTATTGATGTGATGGGCGTTGGAAAGTCGTTGCTGCAGCTCACCGTAGAGCGCTTTGCAGGTATTGTAGACACAGAGAATGTGTGGGTAGTAACCAACAAGAACTATGCGGCTATCGTAGCCGAGCAGTTGCCCGACATGCCAGCAGACCATATCCTCTGCGAGCCTTGCCGTAGAAACACGGCACCATGTATCGCCTATGTCTCATGGCGCATCAAGTCGCGCGACCCCAAGGCCAACATCGTAGTATCGCCCAGCGACCATGTGGTATTGAATATAGAAGAGTTCCGTCGCGTCATCACGGACTGCATGAAGTTCACCAGCGACAGCGACGCCATCGTCACGCTGGGTATGAAGCCTACACGCCCTGAGACGGGTTACGGATATATCGAAGCCAACCTCTCGGCTAACTCCCTGCGCAACAAGGGAATCTTCCGCGTTGACTCATTCCGCGAGAAGCCCGATCTAGAGACCGCTCTGCGCTATATTAAGAAGAACAACTACTTCTGGAATGCAGGCATCTTCATCTGGAACGTGAACACCATCGTCAACGCCTTCCGTATCTATCAGCCTGCTATGTCGAAGATTTTCGAAGGTCTGCTGCCTGTCTACGGCACGCCTGAGGAGCAGGAGAAGATTGACAAGCTGTTCCCAGAATGCGAGAATATCAGTGTTGACTATGCCATCATGGAGAAAGCTGAGGAGATATTCGTATGTCCTGCAGACTTCGGATGGAGCGACTTGGGCACATGGGGCTCGCTGCAGCAGCAGTCTAAGAAAGATCTCTACGGCAACGCCTGCATCGGACAGGATATCTCGCTCTTCGAGACCAACAACTGTATCGTACACACCACACAGGAGAAGAAGGTGGTTATTCAGGGTCTCGACGGATATATCGTAGCAGAGAACGACGACACCCTGCTCATCTGTAAACTCTCAGAAGAACAGCGCATCAAGCAGTTCTCTGGACAAGATAAATAAAACAACGAATTAAACGTATTTATGGCAAATAAAAATATTGCTCTCATCACAGGTATCACTGGTCAGGACGGTAGTTATCTGGCTGAGTTCTTGATTGAGAAAGGCTACGAGGTGCATGGACTGCTGCGTCGTAGCTCGTCATTCAACACAGGACGTATAGAACACCTTTATCTCGATGAATGGGTTCGCGACATGAAGAAAGCTCGTCTGGTCAATCTACATTGGGCAGATATGACGGACTCCTCGTCGCTGATTCGCGTCATTGGTGAAGTGAAACCCACAGAGATTTATAATCTAGCCGCTCAGAGCCATGTGAAAGTGTCTTTCGACGTACCAGAATACACTGCCGATGTGGATGCTGACGGTGTATTGCGCCTGTTGGAGGCTGTTCGCATCTGCGGACTGGAGAAGACGTGTCGCATCTATCAGGCATCGACCTCTGAGCTCTATGGCAAGGTGCAAGAGGTTCCACAGTCAGAAACCACACCATTCTATCCCCGTTCGCCATATGCTGTTGCCAAACTGTACGGCTTCTGGATTATGAAGAACTATCGTGAGTCGTATGGTATGTTCTGCTGCAACGGTATTCTGTTTAATCATGAGAGCGAACGTCGTGGAGAGAACTTCGTCACACGTAAGATTACGTTGGCTGCCGCTCGCATCGCACAAGGCTATCAGGACAAGCTATACTTAGGTAACCTGAACTCATTGCGCGACTGGGGCTATGCTAAGGATTACATCGAGTGTATGTGGCTCATCTTGCAACAGCCAGAGCCCGATGATTTCGTCATTGCCACTGGCGAATACCATACTGTTCGCGAATTTACCACACTTGCTTTCAAAGAAGTCGGTATCGAACTGGAATGGCGAGGCGACGGTGTTGACGAGAAGGGTTACGACAAAGCTACAGGCAAAGCACTGGTTGAGGTCGACCCCAAATATTTCCGTCCTGCTGAAGTTGATCAGCTGTTGGGTAATCCTGCTAAGGCAAAGGCTAAACTGGGCTGGAACCCACAGAAGACTTCGTTCCCTGAGCTCGTAAAGATTATGGTGAAGCACGATATGAAGTTCGTGAAGAAGCTGTTTATCAAAGCACAAATGGACAAAGAAGATGAAGCTTGATTCAAAGATATACGTCGCTGGCCATCGTGGTATGGTAGGTAGCGCCATTGTGCGCGAGCTGCAACGCCAGGGATATACCAATATTATTACGCGCACGCACAAAGAGCTCGACCTTACCCGTCAGGAGGCTGTTGATAAGTTCTTTGCGGAAGAAAAGCCCGAATATGTGTTCCTCGCAGCCGCTAAGGTGGGTGGAATCATTGCCAACCAGAGTGCTTTGGCTGACTTCATGTACGACAACATGATTCTGGAGATGAACGTCATCCATGCTGCATGGAAGAACGGCTGTAAGAAGTTGGAATTCCTGGGTTCAAGCTGTATCTATCCTCGCATGGCACCACAGCCGATGCCTGAGAGTTGCCTACTGACGAGCGAGTTGGAGAAGACCAACGAGGCGTATGCGTTGGCAAAAATCAGCGGACTGAAATACTGCGAGTTCCTAAACCGCCAGTATGGCACGGACTATATCTCTGTGATGCCAACCAACCTCTATGGTCCTAACGATAACTATCATCCTGAGCACAGTCACGTGCTGCCTGCCCTCATTCGTCGTTTTCACGAGGCTAAGGAGGCAGGACTGGAGAGTGTCACCTGCTGGGGCGACGGCTCACCACTGCGTGAGTTCCTCTATGTTGACGACCTCGCCAACCTCTGCGTGTTCCTGATGAACAACTACAGTGGTAACGAGACAGTGAACGCAGGTACTGGTAAGGAATTGACTATCAGGGCACTGACAGAGCTGGTGGCAAAAGTAGTGGGCTACACAGGACGTATCGAATGGGACACCACGCGTCCTAATGGCACACCACGCAAACTGCTCGACGTCAGCAAGGCCGCCAAGCTGGGATGGACCTACAAGACAGAGCTGGAGGACGGCATCCGACTGGCCTACGAAGACTTCCTGAACAACCCGATGCGCGCCGAGCGTTGACAGTGGTCGACGGTTTTCCCGTCGATAGTAGATAGTGGTCGGCGGTTCAGCCGTCGACGTTAACCCCCTAATAACTATGAAACCAATAAGAACCCTTAACGACATGATTGTCTTCCTGCAAGAGCGGGGAGACCGTAAACGTGTGGCCGTAGTATGTGCCAATGACGCAAGCACGCGCTATGCAGTAGAAAAAGGCAAGGAGATGGGATTCATCGAACCTATCTATGTGGATGGCGACGACAAGGATGAGTGTGCCCGTCGTGCCGTAGCATTGTGTAAGAACGGTGAGGCCGACATTCTGATGAAAGGACTCATCAATACGGACGTGCTGCTGCGTGCGATTCTCGACAAGGAGAACGGCATTCTGCGTAAGGGGCATGTACTGACGCATGTGGCGATGGCCGAGATTCCCAAATACGAAAAGCTGCTGTTCTTCACCGATGCTGCCGTCATTCCTGTACCCACGCCTACACAGCGCCGCCAACAGATTCGATACATGAACTATGTGTGCCATGCGTTGGGCATTGAGGAGCCACGCATCTCGCTCATCCACTGTGCCGAGAAGGTCAGCGCCAAGGCATTCCCCTATACTGTTGACTATCTCGAAATCATTGCCGAAGCCCAGCGTGGACAGTTTGGGCGTTGCATCATTGATGGTCCACTCGACCTGAAGACTTCGCTCGACAGCGTCTCGCTGCATGAGAAAGGCATCAAGAGCGTCATCGACGGACAGGCTGACGCACTCATCTTCCCTGATATTGTGGCTGGCAACGTGTTCTACAAGACGCTGACGCTCTTCGGCTATGCCAAGACGGCTGGTGTGCTGCAGGGTACAGAATGCTGCTGTGTGCTTCCTTCTCGTGCCGACAGTCCTGACTCAAAATATTATTCACTTGCGCTTGCTGCAATCTGACAAATTGTAAATATTCATATTGTCAATTATGAAAATTCTTGTCATCAATCCAGGTTCTACATCCACCAAGATGGCCGTCTATGAAGACGAAAAGCCCATCTTGTTGCGTAACATCACACATACTGCTGAAGAGTTGGCACCTTTTGATGCCATCACTGAGCAGCAAGATTTCCGCAAACAGCTGGTACTCGACGAGTTAGCTGCCGCCGATATTCCTCTGGAGTTTGATGCGGTCATCGGACGTGGCGGACTAGTGAAGCCTATCGCTGGTGGTGTATACGAAATAAACCAACAAATGATTGACGACACGCTACATGGTTGCGTCATGCACAACCACGCCTGTAACCTCGGCTGCCTCATCGCCCACGAGATTGCTGAAGAAATCAATGCACAGCATGTGGTCGACGGTTTTCCCGTCGACAATTCTCGTCGCTGTCGCTCCTTCATTGCCGATCCAGGTGTCGTCGACGAGCTGTCACCCTTGGCACGCATCAGCGGTTCACCCCTCATGCCTCGTATCGCCATCTGGCATGCTCTGAACCAGCGCGCTATCGCTCGGCGCTATGCTCGCGGTATCGGCAAGGAGTATGAAGACTTGAACCTCATCATCTGTCACTTGGGAGGAGGCATCTCTGTAGCTGCCCACGAACATGGTCGCGCCATCGATGCCAACAACGCACTGGATGGCGAGGGTCCCTTCTCGCCAGAGCGTGCTGGCTCGCTGCCTGCTGCCGACCTCATCCGTCTCTGTTTCAGTGGCAAATACTCTGAGAAACAACTGCTGAAGCGCATTGCCGGCAAGGCAGGACTCAATGCCCATCTAGGCACCAACAACATGCGAGAAATTCAGGAACGCATCAAGAACGGCGACGAACACGCCAAGCTCATCGTCGAGGCGATGCTCTATCATGTGGCCAAGAATATTGCCGCAGAAAGCGCTGTGCTCTGCGGAAAGATTGACGCCATCCTGCTGACGGGAGGTATGGCACATAGCGACTATATAGTCAGCGAACTGCGTCGCCGCATTGGTTTCTTAGCACCCGTCTACACCTTCCCTGGTGAGGACGAGATGGAGGCATTGGCACTCAATGCCCTCGCCGTATTGCAAGGCCGTCGCGACGTCAAGAACTATGAATAAGTCGATGCTTCGATATTTCGATGTTCCGATATTTCGCATTAAAATCATCAAATTCTGTTAAAAAAACAGTCACCAGTTCCATTTATTTGTTTTTTCTTCGTAACTTTGAAGGCGTATTGTGTACCTACGGCATACGATACCCCTGTGACGACAGAAATAAAATAATAACATAAATGCAATTTAAATGGAATTACGAACCACTGACACCAGACAGACAGCAGGCAGCTAAGGAGCTGGCCGAGAAGATCGGGATGAGTCCCGTGATGGCCGGCCTACTTATCCAGCGTGGCATCAAGACGGAGAGTGCAGCAAAGCGCTTCTTCCGTCCTATGCTGAACGAGCTGATTGACCCGTTCCTGATGAACGACATGGACGTGGCAGTGGACAGACTGAACGATGCCATGGGGCGCAAAGAGCGTATCATGGTGTATGGCGACTACGACGTCGACGGCTGTACAGCCGTAGCACTAGTCTACAAGTTCCTGCAGCAATTCTATTCTAACATCGATTACTATATCCCCAACCGCGAGGAAGAGGGCTATGGCGTCAGCAAAAAAGGAATAGACTTTGCCGCAGAGACAGGGGTTAAACTGATTATCGTACTCGACTGCGGCATTAAGGCGGTCGAGGAGATAGCGTATGCCAAAGAGCAAGGCATTGACTTCATCATCTGCGACCACCACGTGCCCGATGAGGTGATGCCCCCTGCCGTAGCTATCCTCAATCCGAAGCGCGAAGACTCCACCTATCCTTTCAAGCACCTCTGCGGATGCGGTGTGGGCTTCAAGTTCATGCAGGCCTTTGCCAAGAACAACGGCATTCCCTTCTCGCGCCTCATCCCCCTACTCGACTTCTGTGCCGTCAGCATTGCTTCCGACCTCGTGCCCGTAGAGGGTGAGAACCGCACATTGGCCTTCCACGGACTCAAGCAGCTCAACCAGTCGCCCAGCATTGGTCTGAAGGCTATCATCGAGATTTGTGGACTCACCAATCGCGAGCTCACCATGAGCGACATCGTATTCAAGATTGGTCCGCGCATCAATGCCTCTGGTCGTATGATGAATGGACGCGAGGCTGTCGACCTATTGGTAGAGCGCGACCTGCAGCGAGGACTGACGCTGGCTACGCGCATCAACGAATACAACGAGCAGCGCAAGGATGTCGACAAGCAGATGACTGTCGAGGCCAACGAGATTGTGGAGCGTCTGGAGAGTCAGCAGCACCTGCAGTCTATCGTGCTCTATGACGAAGGCTGGAAGAAGGGGGTGGTAGGTATTGTGGCCTCACGCCTCACTGAGCTTTATTTCCGTCCTACCGTGGTGCTTACCATCATTGACGGTATGGCGTCAGGTTCTGCCCGTTCTGTGGCAGGCTTCGACGTCTACGATGCCGTCAAGTCGTGTCGCGACCTGCTGGAGAACTTCGGTGGCCACACCTATGCCGTAGGTCTCACTATGCGTCAGGAAAACATCCCTGAGTTCCGCCGTCGCTTCCAGGAGTATGTCGACCACCACATCCTGCCCGAGCAGACGCAGCAAACGCTCGACATCGATATGGAGCTCGACTTCCAGCAAGTCAACAAGCGACTGCTCAACGAACTGAAGCGTCTGGCGCCTCACGGACCAGGCAACAGCAAGCCGCTCTTCATCACACGCAACGTCTTCGACTATGGCACCTCCAAGGTGGTGGGTCGCCATCAGGAACATATCAAACTGGAACTCGTCGACTCCAAGTCGGCAGTAGTCATGAACGGCATCGCCTTTGGACAATCGTCAGCAGCCCGCTACATCAAGTCCAAGCGCTCGTTCGACATCGTCTACACCATCGAGGAGAACACCTACAAGCGTGGCGAGGTACAGCTGCAGATAGAGGGCATCAGGCCGTCGGAGGATGAGTAGTTACAAGGAAATACTCAAACACTATTGGGGCTATGACGACTTCCGTGGCGTCCAGCAGCAGATTATCGAGTCGATAGGACTAGGACGCGACACGCTTGGTCTCATGCCTACGGGAGGCGGCAAGTCACTGACCTTCCAAGTACCTGCTATGGCGCTCGAAGGGGTATGCATCGTCGTCACCCCACTCATCGCCCTGATGAAAGACCAGGTGATGCACCTTCGCCAAAAGGGAATCTTGGCTTCAGCCGTTTATAGCGGCATGTCGCATGATGACATTCTCCGCGTGTTGGAAAACTGCATCCTGGGACGCACCAAGTTTCTCTACGTGTCTCCAGAGCGTCTCTCCAGCGAACTCTTCATCACTAAGCTGCGCCACATGCACGTGTCGTTCATCACTGTCGACGAGGCGCACTGCATCTCCCAGTGGGGCTACGACTTCCGCCCCTCCTATCTCGAGATTGCCAACATCCGCACGCTCCTGCCCGATGTCCCCATCCTGGCTTTGACAGCCACCGCTACGCCTCAGGTCGTCGAGGACATCTGCGCGAAGCTCTCTGGCGAATCCGGCAAAACCGGCCTCCACAATGATGAACACGGTTTTGCCGTGTTCAGAATGAGTTTCGAGCGCAAGAACCTCACCTACATGGTGAAGAACAGCGCCGACAAGCTCCAGGAACTCATCCACACCTTCCAGCATACTAGCGGCTCGGCCATCGTCTATGTGCGTAGTCGTCGTCGCGCCAAGGAGATAGCCCAGGAGCTTACCAATGCCGGACTCAGCGCCACCTTCTATCATGCAGGCTTGGAACACGAGGTAAAAGACCAGCGCCAACGCGACTGGCAAGAGGACCGCACACGCATCATCGTGGCCACCAACGCCTTCGGCATGGGCATCGACAAGCCCGACGTGCGACTCGTCATGCACTACGACTGTCCCGACTCCATCGAGGCCTACTTTCAGGAGGCTGGTCGTGCTGGACGTGATGGCAAGCCCGCACAGGCCATTATGCTCTACAACAACAGCGACAATGCCAAGCTCGCTAAGCGCATAGACGACACCTTCCCACCCAAAGACGAGATTCGTCAGGTCTACGAACATTTGGCGTACTTCTTCCAGATAGCTACGGGCGACGGCTTCGGCATCACGCGCGAGTTCAACATTGACGTCTTCTGTCAGCGCTTCCACCACTTCCCAGTGCGTGTCCATTCTGCCCTGCAGATACTGCAGCGTGCCGGCTACATAGAGTACGACCCTGCACCCGACCAGCAGACGCGCGTACGCTTCATGCTGGAGCGTCAGGATCTCTATCGGCTGGAGAATCTTACGGACTATGAAGACCGCCTCATCATCGCCCTGCTGCGCAACTATGGCGGACTATTTGCCGACTTCGGCTACATCGACGAGGCACTCATCGGTCAGCAGTGTGGACTACGTGCCGTTGACCTTCACGAAGTACTCAAGTCGCTGGCACACAAGCATATCATTCAGTATATTCCACGCCAGCAGGTACCCACCATCCACTACCTGCAACGTCGTGAAGACCCAGAACACATCCAGTTGCCTACTGATGTTTACGAACAGCGTCAGGAGCAGTATCGCCTGCGCATCCTCGCCATGCTCAACTACATGCAAGACAACGAGCACTGTCGCTCGCGCCTACTGCTGAAATATTTTGGCGAGACCAACACCCACGACTGCGGACAGTGTGATGTCTGCCAACAACTAACGAACCAAAGCAATTTGCAATATGACACTCTGCTCTGCGGAGAAAAGCCAAAAGCTAATTGCGAACAGCAAATTCTCCAGTTGCTCAGCGACGGCCATCGCCATCACTTGACAGAGCTCCACCGCCTGCCATTTCCCACAGAGACCATAGACGGTGCCCTTCGACACCTCTTGACTGAAGAGTATATCATCCTTGATGACGGTTTCATCAGCCAGCCAACTCATTAGAACAGGAAAACGCGAAAAACGAAATACCATTGAGCTTATGAAGAAAATACTAATCACCTACAGCCTACTATTGTTGACCATTATTACGATGGCTCAGACCTATCATCTAGAGCCCGTCACAACCTTTGAGAGCAACGAGCGCTACGTCTTCCTACAGGACGGCTACGTCATGAGCAACGTCCTTGTAAACAAAGCCCTGCAGACCACCAACAATTACCAGACAGAACAGCTGACTGGCCAGGAGAGCTATGTGTGGCGAATCGTCAAGAAGAACAACACCAACTACACCCTGCAAAACTGCTCTCTACAAGGCAACAGCTATCTTGCGGCAAATGGCAGCGAACTGTCGCTAACCACCAGCAGCAAGGCCACGCAGTGGTATTTCAACATTATGAATGATGGAACGTTAGTCATCCTCACCAGAGACTTAGTGCGCTGTCTTGCTTATAGTACCTCCACAAGCCACCAATACAAACTCTATACTGCCGATGCAGATGGTAAACCCTACAACGAGAATCCAGGCTACCTCACCGTCTTCCGCCTCGTCAGTGACACCTCCATTGATGGCATCACCAACCTCTCGTCCCACCGAGATACTCCTCTCAACTACTACGACCTCTTAGGGCGTAAGGTGCTTCACCCCACCCGTGGCATATACATCGTCAACGGGCGTAAGGTCGTAATAAGATAAAAAAAACGGTTCTGCTGATTCCATCGTCGCTCATAGCGACCATCATCGGCAGAACCGTTTATGTTAATACGTTAGTATTAGTCTTCCTGATATTCAGGGCGCAACTTACGAACAGTCTCGCCAGCACGCCACATCTCCTGGTTGCGCATAGCCTCCAGCTCCTTCTCCAAACCTGCACGATAGTCGGGCTTAGAGTTAGCGTCAATGGTAATTTGAGCCTCATTACCAGTCTTCACTGAGTAATACAGCCACTCCATAACAGGCTTGATAGCATCGTGGAAACGGGGAGCCCAGTCGAGGGCACCACGCTGAGCAGTGGTAGAGCAGTTTGCGTACATCCAGTCCATACCCTTAGCACCGAAGAGCGGGCCAAGGCTCTGGGTGAGTTCCTCAACAGTCTCATTGAAGGCCTCAGAGGGTGAGTGACCATTCTCACGCAGCACCTCGTACTGAGCAAGCAACAAGCCCTGGATGGCACCCATCAGTGAGCCACGCTCACCAGTGAGGTCAGAGGTAGCCTCACGCTGGAAGGTTGTCTCAAACATGTAACCTGCTCCGATACCGATACCAAAGGCCAGTGTCTTCTCCTTGGCCTTACCCGTAGCGTCCTGGTATACGGCATATGAGCAGTTAAGACCACGACCCTCGCAGAACATAGTACGAAGAGAAGTTCCGCTTCCCTTAGGAGCCACCATGATAACGTCAACATCCTTGGGAGGAACAACACCTGTGCGGTCACTCCAGTTGATAGCGAAACCATGAGAGTAGTACAACGTCTTACCAGGCTTCAGATATTTCTTGATGGTGGGCCACTGCTGCATCTGACCAGCGTCAGAAAGCAACATGCAGAGGATTGTACCCTTCTCAGCAGCCTCCTCAATAGAGAACAGCGTCTTACCAGGTACCCAACCGTCAGCGACAGCCTTGTCGTAGGTCTTACCCTGACGCTGTCCAACGATGACGTTGAAACCATTGTCGCGCAGGTTGCAGGCCTGTCCAGGACCCTGAACGCCATAACCGATGACGGCGATAACCTCATCCTTCAATACTTCACGTGCTTTCTCGAGTGAGAACTCCTTGCTGGTGACTACAGTCTCAATAACGCCACCAAAATTCATTTCTGCCATAATAGCTTAAAAATTTAAATGTTATACATATCCCTTGCGTACCATGCCAGCCCTACACGAGAGCCGTCGTCTTAGCGGTCCACTCAGCGATTATCCAAAGCGCCGACGAGGGAGTTAACTTAAATATCGGTTGCAAAGATAGCAAATTGTAAGCAAATTGCCAAACTTTTGTTACAATTTATACGAATTTAACCTTACTTCTTACCACTTCGACATCACCATTCTTCACGATGCGCACACAGAACTCGTCATCTGCTGTCTCCTCACGATAGAACGAGAGCTGGTCGCCAGCATGTGCCTCAGCCACATAGGCTATCTCGAAGCGCTTAATCTGGTGCTCCTTATACCAATCGAGTGACCACAGGTCAAGAACGTGCTCGATGTACTTGACACTATTGATATGACCATTGATGTCAACATCATTATAATAGGTATCAATGGTGCGCACCAGCTGTGCCTGATCTGTCATCTTCACTCGTCCACCCTTATCGATGGGACAAGGTTTGTCGTCAACAATCCAGTTATTGATGGCTCCGTTGTCTATGCTGAAGATGTCTGTGGGCTGACGCGTCTCCGTATCTATCATAGCCCAGATAGAACGGCCATAGCCGTAAGTTTGTCCGTCATTTCCTACAACAGCGAAGTTACGCGAGGTGAAATAACGCATAGCGCTCTCTACCCACGTCTCCACATTGAACTTAGTATACTGTTGGGGCATCTCCGTCATCTCGATAGCCAGGCGCGACAGCACCCACGAGCGCTGAATAGTCATAAGGTACTTCATGCCAAAACCACGCGCTGACGAGTGGAAGTCGGCTGCATTAAGCATGTGGTTGCCTAGATGTCCCATAAAGAGCCTGCCACTAAAGTCACAGTGGAATGGCTCAGCCAAAAATTCGTAACGTCCTACTTTGTCCATGAACCAATAACCATTAACCTATAACCGTTTTTTCCCGCTGTTCCAAGAACTCGCTGACCTGCTCCTGCATGCCACGAGTAACAGCGATACGACCACTACGGGTGTACTGCAGCACACATCCGAACTTGTCGAGGGCGCGAAAAAGCTCAATGATATCGTCAGTGACACCATATTTCATCACGATGACGTAGGTAGGGTTCACCTCCGTGATGCTGGCATCAAACTTACGAATAGTACGCGAAATCTCAGGATTCTTCATCACCAGTTCGGTGGCGAGCTTATACAAGCCCGTCTCACGGATAAACAGTTGGTCATCAGTGAAATAGTTCGCCTTGACGACATCTATCTTCTTCTCTATCTGACGTGTAATCTTGACAATCTGATCCTCATCGCTCCACGCGGTGATGGTGTATTTATGCACACCAGGAATGCTGGATGCTGACACATTCAGACTCTCGATATTCACCTGACGACGGGTGAACACAGCGGTAATCTGGTTCAGAATACCTGCTACATTCTCCGAATAGACCAACAGGGTATATAATTTCTTCTCTTCCATTATTCACTATACGTTATTCATTATTCACTAGCAAAAGCGCTAAATCTCCAGCATCATCTTATCGACATCCATACCTGGAGGCGTCATGGGTAGCACATCATCGTCTTCCTTGATGGCACACTCAAGGATATACGGCCCCTTGGTGCTGAACATCTTCTCAATAGCTGCTGCCAAGTCCTTACGGTCTGTAACAGCCTGATAGGGAATGCCATAGCCTTGAGCGATAGACTCGTAGCAAGGGTTGAGCATCTTGGTGAACGACTTACGCTTCATCCAGAACATGTCCTGCCACTGGCGTACATTACCCAGATAGTGGTTGTTCATCAGAATCATCTTCACA
>Ga0310786_10007712_pt1 | contig 13977 bp, 12 predicted proteins | sample AusTroGonzalo_MG_FD_203881 | JGI IMG/M metagenome (GOLD analysis project Ga0310786, IMG submission 203881) | Bovine rumen microbial communities from tropical cattle in Woodstock, Queensland, Australia - Gonzalo_03 (v2) (version 2) | ecosystem: Host-associated > Mammals > Digestive system >... | reverse complement strand
TGTTCCGACAGCGCCCACCTCCTGAGTATTGTTGACAGTCTCTATAGTCCGTCCGGTGATATCGGCAAGCATCTGACAGGTGACGGGTGACGAAGCCCCTCCGCCGACAAAGCGGATAGTATCTGAGGTTTTCACCTTCTTATTCGAACACTCCAAAAGCCAGCGCAGGTGATAACAGATACCCTCGAGGACCGCACGGATCATATCCCTTTTACCGTTTTTGAGCCGCAGGTTGAAGAACATTCCTCCCGCTTTGTCATCTTCAAAGGGGCACCTATTGCCATGAAGCCAAGGGGTAAAGATCACCCCGTTCGCTCCGGGCGGCACCTTGTTGACCTCGTCTGAGAGGAAATCATATAGACTTGTGTACTGGCTTTCTACATCATCCACCACCGTGGTTTTACTTAGATATGCGCCTACCTCATCCAAAGCGAGATGATCTCTGACCCATTCAAAGCACTTTCCGGCTGTTTCCAGTTCTGCGTAATAATTGAAGAATCCGCGTTTTGCTGACAGTACACCGGTAATCATCGCATCTAAGTCAACGGTCTGGCTGTCCATGAAGGTTGATACCCATCCCGAGGTTCCGACATAAATATGCGTATCACCGGGCCTTGTACATCCGGCACCGATATTTACGAAGGTGGTGTCACCGCCGCCTCCGAAAACAGGAATTCCCTTTACAAGTCCCAAATCCTTTGCTGCCTGTTCAGTCAGTTCGCCGGCCAGATCCGTGCTTTCTATGAGTTCCGGCATATGCGCAGGATTTACTTTATACATTTTAAGAAGTCCTTTATTCCAACCTTCCTTCCCTTTACGGGTGTCATAAAGGAAGGTTCCGAATGCGGAATCGGCTGTCCTGACAACCCTTCCTGTCAGACGCGCCAACAGGTAGTCACAGATATCCAGCCATTTATTGGCTTTGGAAAAGATCTCCGGCTCATTGTTCTCCACCCACTTGTACTTCCAGACCGGATCCTTGGCACTTACGGAAGCTGCATAATTTACTCTGAGGTTTCTGACAAGCTTAAACAGATTACATCCGGATACCTTGATGATGCCGTCACACATGCCGTCCTTATATTCTTTTGCGCCTCTCTGATCCAGATAATTCATGGGACGTCTTAAGGCATTACCGTGCTCATCGACGAGCACCGATCCCTGGAACTGTGTACAGGCAGCCATGCCTCCGATTTCCCCGGGGGTTACATCAGATTTTCGAAAGAGCTCCCGTGTAGTGAAGCACAAAGCATCCCACCACTCATTCTCATCCTGTTCTACCCCACCATCTTCCGTCGGATACAGACCGTAACCTGCAGAGGCGCTGGTCACAAGGCGTATTGTGTCATCAATCTCAAACAGGCAGGTTTTTAAAGTGCTTGTACCAAAATCATAGATGATGATATACATTTACTTATCCTCTTTAAGATGGACTTTCCATCCTGTATCAATCTTATCCTTGACCTTATTCATGGTCTTCTCGTCGAGTTCAGGCCAGTCGACAACGGTGCTGGCATTCTTCGTTACCAGATGAGCTTTCTCTGCGCACAAGGCAAGCGGTGTATCTGCAAGTGAATCAGAATAGAAATTGTCGACCATAGGAAAACCATGGTCTACCATGTATCTGGCCTTTTCTTTGGCATACATCAGATTATTCAAGAACACGCCATATTTACGGTCATATTCCGTTGCCATGTAGTTTACGCCGAGTCTGTTTGCTATCGGACCGATGATACATGCAGGCGATGCACTGATGATCAGATCATCCGGCTTTTTCTGCGCCAGATACCAGGCTGAGATCTTCTTCTCATTCTTATCCCAGTACTTCACTATCTGCTCGTCAAAGTCATCAATCTTCGTCAGATAACTGAACATTTTCCTTTGCATCAGACAGTTGGGTACCTTTCCTCTTTTAAACAGAATCAGATGCTTTAATGCATCAGGAAGATAGGTAAACAACAATTTGGGATGGCGTTTCAGGCACCAGATTCCAAAGCCTATGGAACAGTCTCCCGGAAATATCGTACCGTCAAAATCATATACGTTCATTTATGCCCCCTAAGTAGTACGTATATAGATTCAGTATATATTTCATGACCTATGAAGGTGTTAACAACATGTAAAACCAACATTCGTAAGTATTATTGTCGCTTAATCAACAAACACAAGGATTATTGTTCATTGGTTCGTCCCTCGAAATGAAGAATAATGACAATGTAAAAATAATAAAAACGATTGGAGGACAATAATATGTCTAAGTCAATAAAAGCAATTAACATGGAAGAACTGAACAATGTATCCGGCGGTTCTAAGTACAGCGTAGACGAATCTGTATTAGGAGTACAGGAGTTTATCGAGGTCTGCAAAACAACCAGAGCCAATAATCTGAGCAGCGGAAAAGCACTGGACAGTAATGAGTCATTAGACTGGCTATGGAATAAATACCTCCGTTACGGATTAGGCGACAGGCTCGATTGTTGGGGCTATGGCGACATTCTCGAGAGGTATTACTTCGAAGATCCGCGCTTTATGTAATTACTTAAGCTTTAGCTGTTATTGCGCCTTAATTCTCTTATGACTGCATACTGCAGTAACTATAATTCCGGCAAGCGGAAGAAGTTAGAGACAAACTCAATAGTGTTAAGAAAGCCATTTAAATCATCTTCAATCATTTTCAACCAGTTACAACCACGAAAAAAGGAGTCAGAGACACTCTAACTCCTTGTATTTATGGTGATCGTGAGCGGATTCGAACCGCTGGCCTACCGCTTAGGAGGCGGTCGCTCTATCCAGCTGAGCTACACAATCATTAGCAACAGAGATTATAACACAACATTAAGACGGCCTGTATCTTCCTTCTCACTCATACGGCGAAGATACCCCAATATCCGAGAGCAGTCTCAGCAATGATGAATATCAGTGCGACTGACAGAAGCTCGAGCGGCATACCGTCTACATACGGGCTTCTTCTCGACATGATAAGTCTCCTGTTACGTGTATACATCATCGATGTGATCAGCACATCAATACCGGTCGCGAACAGTGATATAAGCACGAGGTCGACGATAGAATGCATCCTCGTAACACATACATCAAGGATAACCGCGAGCTCAGTCGCGAACTGTATTCTGTGCTTCGACTGTCTGCCTCTGGCGAATGCGAATGCGAACACGAGAAGCGCAGAGAGTATATGCTTCATGAAAGGCAGACCGAGACCGAACGTCACGTCTATATAGTCAGTGATAAGACAGCCTGTACCTACAAGCACGATACTTACCATGAAACGGGTTCTTCTTAAGATAAAGCTTCGCAGGTGGTTATATCTGTTTCTCGGGAGATTGAAAGCATCACTTAATTCCTCCGAGGAGAACAGCAGATCCTTACCTCTGATCTTGCTCACCACCACAGACAGAAGCATCAGAATGATCGTGCTGAATACAAGTCTCATTCCCTTGCCTGTAGCGTCCGTGAAATGTCTGATAACTTCCGTCACAAGCACACCTGCCAAAGACGAGAACAATGCGCAGATAAACGGCAACACTATCTCACCTGCATCAGCCTTAACGAACTCGGTGTACTTAACCATCTCACCGCTAAGGAAGTCGACTCCCGTAAATCCGGAAGGATCCTTACGCCCTCTGCGCGCCGGAGCTTTATCGGAAGCCTCAAGCGTCAGCGCTGTAAGACCTGCACCTAATAACACGAGGCCCTCGAGGGGAAGCTTATCCCCTGCGAAAATCCCCATCACCACTGCGGGTATAAGGTTCAACACGATAGACACGGGCATCATGTCGGGAGTCTCGAAGAATCTCATCGTCACTGCCCAGAACAGAACATAAACCACAGCAGCACCGAGCGCCCACAGAGCCGATACGGCATAAGAAGAAACCCCCGCGCCGTACTGAGGCATCATGAAGCACATAGCGATGATCACAAATGCCGTGAAGATGCATGATCTTGTGGAGAATCTATCCCGCTCTACAGCCTTCTGAGCAGCGAGACCGTCGAACGGATTCTCAGGTATGGAATCCATTCCCTTCAGATCGAAGAAGGGCGACTTATTTAATGACTTGTCCGATGTATCTATCATGCTCATATCAGGCCATCCAGTTAAGGTAATCTTTCAAGAATCTGTATGTGGTGTTGATCGCAGAGACGATATCAGAAGTACTCATGATATCTCCCTCTATTCCGTCAATATATGTGTTGACCTCCGCCATCGGGATACCGTCGATACTGTCAGCTTCATAAGCCGTATCACCCGTACGGATGCCGTCCTCGTTGCCTCTGCTGTCAGAAGACATCTGCTCCCCTCCGTCTGCCGCAGTGGAATCGAAGTCAGAATAGTCGGACATATCGCCCGTTATCTTCTGTCTTACATTCATCTGCGATCCGTCAGGAAGCGCGAATACACCCGGGTATCCGTCGAATGTAAATACGATGAATCCGTCATCATTAACGACGCCCAGGGATTCGAAGTCACCCTCGAACAGATTATCTACGATCTCACGCATGCCTGCGAAGTACATATCCTTATCGAACTCTGCTCTGGAGTTCTCGATACACTCAACACAAAGTTCCACGAAGGTTCTGATATTAACCGATACTCCGTCGATGATATCCGTCGTTCCGTCGGACTTCATCGCGAGAAGGTCGGGATTCTGTACATCCATCAAAGCATGACAGAGTATGTAAGACTGAGAAGCCCAGTTAAGACCTGATACTTCATATACACCGTCGAGTGAAGACTCTCTTCTGTTCTTGATGTTCATGTCGACGTTGAATGCATCCCACTGAACCATGGTGATCATTCCATTCTCGATACTCATCTCGACATAATCAATATAACCAGAGCGGTCAGCCGACAGCGTCTGAGCATAATAGATACCGTCATTAAGACCTGAAAGAACCTGCTGCTCCGCAGTATCATCAGCATCCTGTCTCTGAACACCGTAAGCCACAGGGATCTGCTGACCTCTGGTCTGGTTGTAAATCATCTGAATATCCTCATCCGTGATCGCGGACATACCCTGATCATCGGGAGCCCTCTCTATACCCGTCAGTTGTGCGGTATTATAATCAACACCGATCACAAGATTGAGAGGATTACCTGTCTGATGATCTGTTATCTCGATCTCTACAACAAATCCGTTCGGATTGCCGTCTTCATCAAGTCCCTCATAAACATTGGAGATTCCGTAACCTTCAACCAGCGCGCTCTGAACCTCCTCATATGAATATGCAGGAAGAACATCAGCATAATCTTCGACAAGTCCTGCCTGAAGGCGCGTATATTCACTCGAATTCGTCGCGAGTATTCCTCCCACTACGACGAATGCACTCAGGATGAAGAACAGTATAGCTTCAACAGTAAAGCGGACGACATTATCACGACTTAGCATCTGCTTCATCCTCCGCTGTTACTTTGATTACCTTATCCGTGAAGTCCAGCACATCCGTGAGAACGCCTGTTATAAGCACGGGAATTATAAGAAGGTCCACACCGGTCATTCTGAATGAAGCCAGGAAAGTCAGCGCTGCGCACAGGAAAGCCTGCACGACGGAGACGGGACCGAACGACTTGACCGTATCGTCATCGAAGAGCAGATACGAAGCCGTGAAGAGTATTCCGGAAGTAAGAAGGAACATTCCTGTCTGGGATGTTCCAAGGTAGATGTCCTTGATAAGAAGCAGGAGCGTGAGCATACCGAGGTAGCACGCGGGAAGGTACGGCTTGAGCACCCTTTTCGCGATGAGGTATATCATGCCTGCAAGGAGTATTACGGAACAGGAAGTGCCGATGAAGGACGGGAAACGTCCCATAAGCAACTCAGAGAAATAATACTGCGACAGGTCGACAGGCTCCGGTGAATGCGAACCCATAATCAGGCTCTTAAGGTAAACTCTGTGCTCGCCGGGAAGCGCCAGGGCAGCTTCGTTCAACGGGAACACGATCCTGATAAAGAGTCTTCCGGCACACGCAGCATTGATGAAAGAAGATCCTCTTCCTCCCGACAGCTGCCTTACTACAATGGACGCGAACAGCACGCCAGAAGCAGCAACATATATCGGAGTATCCGGCGGCAGCAACAGTGCGATTACCGCGCCGTTAAAGAGCGGGTTAAGAATACTTCCGCGGCTCGAGTGACGTATACGTGAGCACACATCATCCGACAGCGCGAAAAGCAATGCGCAGAACAGAATCAATACGATCGCCCTTAAGCCGTAGAAAACAACACCTACTGCAACGGCAGGCACAATCGATACGAGATGCGCCGCAGCCGAGTATGCGTCGTTACGCTCCGTGTGTATGAAAGGTGCCTTTACTCTCTCTGTCATTCTGTCTCCCACCCCTCGAAAGGAAGTGTAATCGTGTCAGACACAGGCTTACGGCTCTCGGCAGAGCTTACGGTGTCGGCCGACAGCAGTGACAGGTCATCGACCCATTCGCAGTCACCTACGGAAGCGTAAGGGAAGCTTCCCTTCTTACGCTTGGTTGCTGCAAACTGACCTACTACACTTGAGAGTTTGATATATGAAGGACAAATGTAAGAACATGCGCCGCAGCTTATGCACTTATCGGCACCCAAGCGCTCCGCGTCCTTCTCCCTACCGTTATTGATGAGCATATAAAGCTTGTCAGGTTCCACGCTTACGGGACAAACATCAGAGCACTTGCCGCAGCCGATGCAGGGTGCGTTTACGTCCTGAACATCTGTGATGAGACAGATACCGGAAGTAGTCTTGATGATAGGCGTCATCTCGGGATTATCAATCTGAAGTCCTGTAAGACAGTTACCCCATACTATGATCCTTGATGAACTCTTAAATCCGTTGACGTTATCGAGAAGCTCCGATACGGGCGTGCCGACAGGCGCTACTACATTACGCAGCAGTCCGTCTTCGGTGCTGATACTGATAGTACGTGATACGAGAGGCATACTCTCGGATATCGCATTCCAGCATGAGTAAACAGTGGAACAGTTGAACAGTACTGCTCTGCATCGGTTCTCGAGACACTCACCTTCTTCAAGGTTAACTCCGTATACCGCACGGGCAACCATTCTGTAGTAACCCTGCGGGAATCTGGGCTTTAAGTAAATGAAGTTGAATGCATATCCCGAATACATCGAGAAGCTTCGCTCCATCGCGCTTCTAAGTGCGGTTATCTCCTTCTTCCTGTCCTTCGAGATAAGGATGTTGATTATCTTAACTCCGCACGAACCTGCGAGTGCTACGGCACCCATGATTACGTGATCTGCATACTCATCGATGATGAGATAATCAGAATCGGCGAACGGCTCGCTCTGAAGACAGTTAACAAGGAGTTCCTTAACCTTGAATCTCTTGGCTCTATTGATCTTAACGATAGTGGGTATTCCCTCACCGCCCATGCCGACTATACCGGCATCTCTGACGATACCCATAACAGTAGAGGCGCTTACATTAACGTTATTGCGCGGACGGACTGTGGGATGGTAAGTTCTCTTTCTGTCGCCTTCGATAAATACCGACATACTCGTTCTTCCGTCAGGCAGAACGATAGGTCTGATCTCGGTTACGGTACCGGATATTCCCGCATGAACAGGAACGGCCATCGCACCTGGAGCAGGAGCTCCGACGCACTGACCGATAGTAACTGACTCACCGACTTTAACATTAGGGATGCACTCATCACCGTGATGCTGGAGCATCGGGAGGATCAGTCTTCTGGGATAGACCCTCTCGAGCATAACATCGCGATCAAAAGACGAACGCTTTGAAAAATCCAAAGCGTTGTCTGAGTTGAAACCTTTATAGAAAGAAGAACTGCGTCTGCCTACGGACATAGGCTGACCTTAGTCTGTATAACCCTCAAGGCGCTTCGCATAAGAAGATCTTCCGAGCTTTCTTATGGACTTAGCCTCAATCTGTCTGATTCTCTCTCGTGTAACTCCGAGGCTTCTTCCTACTTCCTCGAGTGTTCTCTGCTTATCGTCATCGAGACCGAATCTTAATCTGATAACCTTAGCCTCACGCTCTGTAAGAAGATCGAGAACCTTAATGAGGTCTTCCTTAAGAAGCTCTCTTGATACTTCATCATCAGGTGATACATATTCATCGGAAGGAATGAAGTCAACGAGATGTGAATCTTCTTCCTCACCGACAGGCTTGTCGATGGATACGGGATCCTGAGAGATTCTCTGGATATCACGGATCTTATCAACAGGCATGTTCATCTTCTCTGCGAGCTCATCGATTGTAGGCTCTCTGCCGAGATCCTGAATGAGCTGACGCTGAACACGTGTGAGCTTGTTGATAGTCTCAACCATGTGAACAGGAATTCTGATAGTTCTTGCCTGGTCAGCGATAGCTCTTGTGATAGCCTGTCTGATCCACCATGTAGCATATGTGGAGAACTTGAATCCCTTGGAATAGTCGAACTTATCAACTGCCTTGATAAGACCGATATTACCCTCCTGGATAAGATCGAGGAGGCTCAAGCCTCTGTTCATGTACTTCTTAGCGATAGATACAACGAGACGCAGGTTGGACTCTACGAGAGTATCCTTAGCATCCTTGTCGCCGTCCTGCATTCTCTGAGCGAGCTCTCTCTCCTGCTCTGCATTGAGCAACGGGATCTTACCGATCTCCTTGAGATACATACGGACGGAGTCATCTACGTTTATTTCCTCGGAGCCTGTTGATGATACATCATCAGCTCCGTCATCATCATCTTCATCAGTGTCGGGGACGATCTTGATCTTCATGGACTCGAGCTTAGCGATGAGAAGCTCTGTTGTCTCAGGAGAAACATTCTTCTCTACCATGAGAAGATCGAACTCACCTTCAGTGATGGATTTGCCCGAAGCCATAAGCTTCAGCTGGGCAATAATACTCTTCAGATCCTCAGAGAGCTCGACATTTGCCTGCTCGTTGGAGATCTGTTCTGTTTCTTCTGTTTCCTTCACTTGTGCCTTCTTCTTAGAACCCTTGGGGCTCTTGGTAGTTTCTTTTTTGGCAGAAGCTTCGGCTTTCTTTGCTACAGGCTTAGTCTCAGCCTTAGTCTTTGAAGCAGACTTAGTTGTCTTCTGCTCCTTAGCCTCAGTCTTCTTAGTTGTTGTCTTGGTTGTAGTCTTAGCTGCAGCCTTAGCCGGAGCCTTAGCAGCAGGCTTCTTAGCTGTATTCTTTGCAGCCGTCTTGGCAGTCGTCTTAGATGAAGACTTAGCGGTTGACTTAGCCGATGTCTTCTTCGCAGGTGCTGCCTTCTTAGCGGGAGCAGCCTTCTTGGCAGTTGTCTTGGCTGCTGTCTTAGTTGTCTTTGTAGTCTTAGCAGAAGACTTAGCTGCGGGCTTCTTTGCGGTTGTCTTAGCGGGAGCTGCCTTCTTAGCAGGTGCTGCCTTCTTCGCTGTAGTCTTGGAAGCAGCCTTCTTGGCAGGTGCCTTAGCTGCTGTCTTCGTAGTCTTAGTTGTCTTAGCAGAAGTCTTAGCTGCAGGCTTCTTTGCCGTTGTCTTAGAGGAAGTCTTAGCAGTTGTCTTTGCTGCAGTCTTCTTAGCAGGTGCTGCCTTCTTGGCGGGAGCAGCCTTCTTTGCTGTAGCCTTAGTTGCAGTCTTTGTCGTCTTAGCGGCACCCTTAGCTGCAGGCTTCTTTGCTGAAGCCTTTGCTGTGGTTTTCGCTGTGGACTTAGCGGCAGTCTTCTTAGCAGGAGCTGCCTTCTTTGCAGTAGTCTTGGAAGTAGTCTTCTTGGTTGTAGTTGTCGTCTTCTTGGCAGTAGTCTTTTTAGCTGCCGTTGCCTTCTTAGTAGCCGTAGTCTTAGCCCTCCACTTCTGCATCTTCAGTGAACACTACGTTCACCTCGCCGTTCGCACCCGTAACTGTGTAGTATCCACCATGGCTGTAGATCTTAACCTGCACGCCATCGTAAATATCTGCACTGCCGTCTGCGATCTTCTCTGCCCTTAAGGCACAATAGTTATCGAAAATGGCTTCCGCGTCCTCTTCACTCAAATTGTCCTGTGTTGCCACGTTAAGATATTGGCACGTCTGTCCGAACACGGAGAAACCATTGTAGTAGTTACCTTCTTCATCGCAGGTCATATCGACTTCGGCAATGCCGTCGAATACCTGAACGATGCTCGCTTCGATATCGTCACGAAGCGCGATCCTTGACTTATAGATCGGGAAGAATACTGCGAGGATGATTGCTACGATAGCAACGGCACCGGCGATAACACCGATAACGAGTCCGGTCGGAGCCTTAACATCCTTAGCCTGAACTTCATACAGGTTAGTGCTTGTTCCTTCGGAGTTAGCCTTACGCATCTCTTCTCTGGCGATGGACTTCTCAAGGCTCTCGGAAGAATAAACTCTTGTTACGTTATGCTTCTGAGCGCTTGTGTTAGCCTCATACTTCTCGTTAGGGAACTCTCTGCCTTCAGGATTGTTATATATCTCAACAGCCTCTTCAGAGGGGAATACACAGTGACAAAATACGCACTCGCACTGATCGTCTCTCTCATCGAAAACAATAAGAGATCCGCAGTTCTTACACATGCCTTGCTTAATAGCCATTAAAAACCGCCTTTACCTGTCCAAAATCAAGCACTGTACATGCCTGTTACACCCTCAAAAGGGCATAGTACGGCATTAAAGTGCACATTACATTTTAAACCGTATTCCCGTTAAGTCAAGAACTTTATCAGAAAATGTTCTTCTTCCTGAACAGAGCGTAGCCTCCGCCGAAGTAGATACCGAGCCAGATAATGGACTTGATATTGTACTGAAGCTCAGCAGCCGCGAAGCTTACATAAGCTCCGTCGATTTTCTTGAGATCGTCATCAGTGATCAGTCCGCTGCCTGTTCCCATGAAGGCTGCGTAGATGGAATCGACAAATGCGGTTCGTGATACCTTCTTCGGATAACCGAAGAGCTCATCGTCTGAATATGTAAACATGGACTGGAAGTCCGGAACGAACTCATCGGATAAACTTGCATCAGTCAAAAGGAAGACGGGATGTCCGATATACCAGCCTGCATTGAAGTAGGAATCTCTGTCGAACTCCTTGGGAGAATAATAAGACATATACATGTCAGGAACCTCGAAGTCCCCTACCTTCTCCTCATAGATTTCCTGATACTGGTCGATCATCTTATGGCTATAAGAGAAGTTTGTTGACAGCAAGGAGAAGATTCCGAGTGTGAAGATGAATGCGATGCAGATTACTGTTGTACCTGCCCTGCTCTTGATAAGAAGAGAGATGACAGCAAACAGTGTCGTAGTAGCGATCAGCGCGAGAAGCAATGTGCCGGCACGAAGGAGCATTTCGCCGTGGTTAAGGTTAACGCCGAACTTAGTGCAAGCCATAGCGACAGTACCGCACAGTATGTAGACGATGCTGAGGGCAACCGTAACCGAGACCTGAGTTACAACATAAGATGTGAAGATCTCGAATCTCGTGTGTCCTGCGGTGAGCTTATTTCTGATAACGCCGTCCTTATAGTCCCTGCCGATGAACAGCGGAACGAACAGAGCCATGATGAGAGGAAGTCTCTCATAGAAGTAAGAGATAACATACCAAGTGAAGAACTTCTCATTAGAAGAATTGAAGTTGATCTCCTCGAGAAGTTCAGGATCGATCTCGTGAAGAATGAAGCTTAATGCAGCTGCTGCGAGGATCGGTGCCAATGCAGCGAAAGCTACCATCAGCCATAAGACTTTGCTCTTCCAGATTCTGTAGTATTCGAATTTCAATAACTCACGCATTCTTGTTACCTCCGACAATTCCGACATAGAAGTCCTCGAGATCAGTCTCAACTGTTCTGAAGTCAGTAATCTTGATACCGCCGTCACGGGCGAGCAATACGATATCAGTGATATCAGCCTCACCGTGGATGGTAACCTTATCCGGGTTGGTAACAGTCTCTGCCTTATAGCCCTTCTCAACGAGCATAGAGCAGTACTTGGCACAGTTATCGCTGGAGATGATGATGAGCTTCTCACCTGCGTGCTCGATATCGTACTCTGTGCACTCGCGGATGATCTTGCCGTCATCGATAAACGCATAACGTGTAGCGAGCTTGGAAAGCTCGGAGAGAATGTGGCTCGAGATAACGACCGTGATTCCCTTCTCGCGGTTAAGCTTGATGAGAAGATCACGCACACCGATGATACCCTGAGGGTCGAGACCATTGATAGGCTCATCGAGAACGAGTACTTCGGGATCACCTACCATAGCCATGGCGATACCGAGTCTCTGACGCATACCGAGTGAGAACTTACCCGCAGGCTTGTTGCCGGTATTGTCGAGACCGACGAGTTTTAAGATCTCGTTGATGGAATCGTCTGCCTTAAGTCCCAGGTTAAGATACTGGAACTTAATGTTCTCGTATGCTGACTTATTCGCATAGATAGAAGGCAGCTCGACGAGCGCACCGACAGAACCTAATCTTGCTCTGTCGAATCCGTACTCGATAGTACCCTGTGTAGGAACCTGCAGACCAGTCATAATTCTCATGATAGTGGTCTTACCTGCACCGTTCTTACCTACGAGGCCGTAGATATCTCCCTTATTGATGGTGAAGTCAACGCCATGAAGGACGGTCTTCTTACCGTAATCCTTGCAAAGGCCCGAGGCCTTTATGATCATATCTCCCATACCATGTCTCCTATATAAAATTTGACAGTTAAGTATAACATAAAGGACCGTTGATTAACGGTCCTGAACGTCTTCATTATGGGTAATTTTGTAAGATTTGATTACAGTATCTGCACCATGTATTCTTCCATGGTCGCGGCAGCCTTCTCCTCATCCCCGCCTTCAACACTTATGGTAATTAGGTCGCCGCACTTAACGCCGAGTCCTATAAGAGCCATGAGCTTGGTCGCGGGCGCACTGTTGCCATCCTTCGAGACAGTCACAACAGTATCGGAAAACTCTCTTACTTTCTTACCGAGCAGGACCGCCGGGTCTGCATACAGACCGGAAGGATCCGTCACAATATAATCAAACTGTCTCATATTAAACTCTCTCTTTACACTTGAACAAAAAAAATAGGGAAGGTCCTAAGACCTGCCCTATTGTAGATTTAATGTGTTTAACGCTTCTTGCTAATATCGTTAACTTTCGGTAAATCTTATCATCAAAGATCGAGGTCACCGATATCGTCTAGATTGTTGCCAAGCTCATCAAGATCGTCTTCCAGATCATCAAATTCATCAGCCATACTCTCGACTGTTGAACTGATGGAATCGAATCCGCCTTCGATCTTCTCGAGGTCAACGGACATACCTACGTTAGTGATAAACACAATTATCGTAGCAACTGCCAGCAATACGGAGATGACCAGCGAAGTAATACCGACGATAATAAGTCTGATCTCAGATTTCTTCATTGCTGTGCCCTCCTTAAATACCGTTCTTCCAGATCTTCTTCATGGAATCGATGTACCACTTGGTTCCGACTATGAAGTACTTAATCGAGAAGAAAGTAACTGCATATCCGAATATACCGAAGAAGAGCAGTGTCAGTCCGCACAAAAGTCCCGATGTAAGGAACGGACCGAATGTCCAGCAGGTGCAAAGAAGAGCTATAGCACCGGCAACGATTCCGAGTTCGATCGCTATGATCGAGAGTACGATTCCGAGGAGAGTGACCCAGGCAGGAATCGCTACGAAGATCGTAATGAGAATTACGAAAGCGACTGTCGATGATGTAGGCTCCTGAACAGCGGGCTTATTGGCAGCCTTCTGTTCCTTCTTTCTCATGATTGTGGGGAATGTCATCCCATCCTTATAATCTGCAGCGAGCTCCGAAGGATCGCCGAGCATTGCTGCCGCTTCTTCTTCGGTCTTGCCGGCAAGAGCGCTCTCATCGAAATGATTCTCGATATCGCCCAATATCTCTTTGACATCGTTATAAGACATCGAGCCGAGCTCTCTTGTGAGCTTGTCAAGATATTCCTTCTTTGTCATGTCTTCATATCCTCCAATATTCCTTT
>Ga0310786_10007711_pt1 | contig 13978 bp, 26 predicted proteins | sample AusTroGonzalo_MG_FD_203881 | JGI IMG/M metagenome (GOLD analysis project Ga0310786, IMG submission 203881) | Bovine rumen microbial communities from tropical cattle in Woodstock, Queensland, Australia - Gonzalo_03 (v2) (version 2) | ecosystem: Host-associated > Mammals > Digestive system >... | reverse complement strand
TATCAGATACTTGAGAGCATTGCCTCGGCAAAAGCCCTGGAATCTGTCCGGGCCCAGTACGGATCTGACCACATCGATTGCCTCTACCTCAAGACCCGGCAGCTTATAATGGCTCGGGTTGTTTATCACGTCACGTTCTTCTGCCATATCTGCGCCTCTTTATTTGAAGTCCTCCGCGAACTTCCTCAAAACATCGCGCATCTTCCCATCCAAAGGCTTAAGGTCCGCGAACGGTCTCTGACTACTGAGCGAATAGAACATCGCCTCCAGGCTGGGCGTGTCTCCATTGACTCCCATGACAATACCGTCACCGTGCTTGTAGCCTATGATATATGCGTGATCATGATTCTTTTCTCCACCTATCCTTTTCAGGACCTTGTGGAGTATTTCGTCGACATCGTCAAGGCTCAGATCGTCCTCATCGTCATCCTCCGGATCCGTCTCCATGTCATTTTCAGATATAAGATCCTCGGCTTCTTTCAGGATGTGCTGCTTCTCCTTCACGATTCGGGCCTCTGCGATTGCTTCCTTCAGATCGGTAACCGTCGCCTTTCCATCGGCCACATCTTTCTTCACCGCCATGACCTTATCCAGTGCGGCTTTGTACTCTTCTGTCATTTTCTTCTTTTCCATTTTTCATTCCTCCGTTTTTTATTCTTCTCTTATTTATCGCAGAGCATCGGAAGAGCCGGCCACGCCTTCGTCTTCCGGATGCCCTGACTTTCGATAGTCTTCTGCGCCATCGCAGCTGTCTGTATCGCCTCCGCAGCGACATTCTGCGCTGCCTCATACATTGCCAGCGCGGTCTTCCGGACTTCCTCGGCGTCGTTCTTCCGGATAGCTTCTCTCATACCGCGAGCTGCATCAAACACAGCCGTCAGCGCCTCGCCGGTTTCCTGGATCTCTTCATCGATCACGGCATATCCTTCATGATCAGACGCGAATGCCGGATACTGTTCATTTGCCCTGGCGTATTCCTTATCTGTGAGCTCGCCTACTTCGACGAGCAGCTTCTTCATCATTTCTCTTTTCCTTTCTAAAAGCAGTACCGCAGCGGATCGTCTCCGTCGAGCAGCCAGCGTTCCGGCAGCTCCACATCACGAGCAAAGATGCATCCATATGCATTCGTGAGCGGGCATTCGGCTTCGCAATCAGCGTCTCGATGCTCAGAGCGTACTTTCTGTATAGTCTTCAAAGCTGCGATCAGTTCTTTCTCTTCTTCCGGCATTTTTCTCCTCCATCATGTGCCAAGCATACAGCCACCATGATCCCGACTACACCGAAGACCACCCCGATGGCAAAGCATCCCGCTTTTATAAGCAACATATCCATAGCCTTCCAAAACCTTTCAATTATACGCTCGCCTCGAATCGGTCTATGGCCAGATCTATGAGCTTCCGCTGCCATTTCAGCAGCGCGATCGTCTTCTTCAGCAGAGCCGGGCATCCATAGTAGTATCCGTCATAGGCATCGTCACCACAGATCGGGATGCCGCGGCTCCGCAAAGACAGGACAGCTTCGTTCACTTCGCCTGCGCAAATGTGCAGCCTGCAGGCTATTTGCTCAGAATGCAGCGGATGCTCACTCATGATCCCGAGCACTTCCGCTTCATTCTGAGCACGTCTTCTCTTTTCTGCTTCGTTCATATCAGTCACACATTATCTCGAGCGTGCTCGTGATAAACCAGAATGCAGCACATACCAGCCCTGCTGCCAAAATGTATGGCAGCGCTTCCAGCTGCGTCCTTATATACTTCCAGTTGATCTTCTTCATCTCTACCTTGCCCCCTGCATTATCCTGTCGGCTACTTCCTCGATGTCGTAGTAGCCGCCTCTGAATTTCATAAGTCCGCTTACATATTTATTGGCCACATCGGACTTCTTGCAGTTGAACGCTGCAGCTATCTCGCTCTTCGTAATGAAGTCGGCGCCGTTGCAGCGCTTCTTTAATCTCTTGACCAGTTCTCTCTTATCCATACCAGCCGCCCCTCTTATTGGATCCAGCTCGGATATCTGCCCGGCTTTGAGCACTTGACTATCTTCTGGATCTGCTCATCCGTAAGGCTCTTGAAATCTTCGCCGCCTTCTGCGCAGACGAAGAAGTCTCCCCTGATCGCCTGGTGGATGACGTCCTGCCTGTCAACGACCACTCTGTTGACCGGACGGCCTTTGCACCATCCCTCTTCATCGCATACGATCAGGACTTTATCATTGGCCGGATACACTTCGATGTATCCGCCTACGAGCTTCTGCATGGTCTTGAGATCCCTGGCGATATTTCTGACTTCCGGCTCTTCGCCGGTCTTATAGTATAAAACCTTCATATCTGTTCTCCTGCGTTCAACCTGGCTGCTATCTGCTCCGCGATGTCCTTGAGGTTCCATGAACTATGGACCCGCGTCTCTCCGGTCCTGCAGGAAAATACATCGTACATATCACTGGCAGGATTGTATTCGACAGCCCAGGCGCTCCATTCCTTATCATTCATTCTCAATTCCTCTTAATAGTTCTAAATGTCCCCCCCTAAGCAGAGGACCTTGTTTCTCTTGAACGTGAAGCTGCCGTCTTTCTTCTTGCTGATCATGCAGCGCGAATCAGATACGTCTACCGTGATCTTTCCCACATGGCCATCGGCTATCATGCAGCCGAGTTCATGCATCGCCTTGAGCTGACTCGTCGTCATGCTCATGAATCCGCTGTCCTTCGGCAGGTCCGCGCATGTCTGATCTATAAGAGCGAGAAGCTCTTCCTTCCGGCGATACGCCTCGGCCTCGTCGCAATTACAGTTCAGCGTCGCGATCCTGTTCGCTTCGTCTTTTGATTCCGCCTGGACTGTCTGGATCTGGCCGCAGAACCGGCAGGCTCCTTCCATCTGCTTCATTTCTCTGCCTCCTTCTGCTCTTCGACCGGCGTCTCTTCTCCTGTGGCTTTCTCGCCCGTGGCCATCTCGTAGATCTGCTCATGCGGCACCATGCACCTCACGCCGTTCATCAAGAATTCAGCTTTCACAGATTCTCTCATCAGCCTATAAAAGTCTGAGAATCTTACCTGGACTCTGTCTTCTTCCTTAAAAGCATCTGCAAGTCCCATTCTGTTTTTCTCCTTTCTTTATTCTTCTTTTGCACCATTATCCTCTTCATAGATTCTGCTCTGGATCCGGTCAAAGAGGCGACGCATCGAATAAGCAATGCCCGTAACTAAGATCGCCAGTAAGATGACCGCTAATATGATCAGGCAGATTATTTTCGTTGCCGCCCAAATTTCGAGCCCTATCCTTACCATGACCGTCCTCCTTTGCCGATTTATTGTTCTTTTTCGAAGAGGTACTGAAGATCCATTCCGGGAAAGAAGCTGTCCCGAATCTTCACGGCCTCCGGAAGAGTAAAATCAGTCCGCCCGTAGATTTTGTTCTGGAGCGCTTTGTCCGATACCTCTATGGCATCGGCGAGCTGTTTCCTCTTTATTCCTCCCCGGGATATTTCCGCCATCAAATTGTGCAGCATTTCTTTACCTCCCACTACATATTGCTTAAGTGCCATATTCAGCACTCATTTCATCTCTAATATAGTGCCATATCTGGCACTTGTCAAGCAAATATTTGCTTAATTAGGCACTATTTTTCTTGTATGTTACTTATTGCAGTGCTACATTAAGCATTGGAGGTATGTATTATGGGCATTAACGAAGGGTATGGCCAGTCTTTGAGCTCGGCCATAAGGCATAGAATGGAACAGTTGAACATAGGTAATAAGGAGCTGTCGGAGAGATCCGGAGTGCCGCTCAGGACTGTTAATAATATCTTGCTCGGCATTACCTTGAATCCCTCTGTGAACATCGTGATGGAAATGGCAAAAGTTTTGAATTGTACCATTGACGATTTACTTAATGATATGGCTGATACCAATCCCGCTCAGCCAGAATTGTCAAACATGGAAAAAGAGATGCTCGAGACTTTCAGGAGCATGGATGATGTAGATAAAGCGGAAGCGCTCGGAATAATGAAGGGCATATACTATTCGAAGTACTCGCCCAAATAAGGAGGCCGTTATGAAGAATCTTGTAGTTCTTTATAGTCGAGATTATCCACATTCAAAAGGCTTCCGCGGATTTAAGAGAATCGACCTATCTACTTATCACAATGCACTTGCAATCAAAGGCATTCATGCGCTTATGAAATCCAATCCAAAAAACGATCCATTCAATGTGGATCGCAGGACCATTCGCCTGAAGGTCGTGCAGGATAATTATTCGTGTACTACGCCCAAGCTGTATCTGGATATATTTGTCGACGGCAATATGATAGGCACTTTGTACAGTGATTATGGCAATTTTGTCAATACGATAATGAGTAACATGGTAGACAAAGTCCACGTTCGCATTGATGATGGCGGTGATCGTTTTATAAGCTATCTATTCATTCATATCAAGGACGAAGTAAATAAATAAATTTACTTATTTACTTTTGATGATTTACCGTTTTCTTTTGAAATGTGTACGAAATTCAAAAGAAATGCACAAGCAAACGTGAGAAGTGCTCATATAGAACATGAAAAAGTACAAATACAGAAAAAGATTCACATACAGAGGACAGTCCTACAACGTGTATGCCGACACGAAGATGGAGCTCGGAAAGAAATATGCCGAGCGGCTGCATGAGCTGGAGTCAGGTCCCGAGATCATCGGCGGTAACATGCTTATAAGCAGCTGGGCCGAGCAGTGCATCGATGCATATAAGACAGGGCAGAAAGAGAATACCCGGAAGACATATCTCCGGCGCGTGAGGCACTGCATCCTGAAGGAGGTCGGCAGCAGAACTGTTGCCAGCGTCACGCCGATGGAACTGCAGCAGGTCCTTAATCTTCAACGAGGCAAGAGTAAGACTCAGATCAATGAAGTCTACCAGGCACTGCGCTTCATCTTCCGGCACGCCGTCGAGAACCATCTCAGAGCTGACGATCCTACTCTGTACCTCGAGAAGCCCGCCGGGACTCACTTCAGCAGAAGAGCACTCACGAAGACAGAGCGGAACGCCGTGCTGGATGTCGGAGTGACAGACAGACGATACTATTTCTATCTGCTCATGCTGCTATGCGGATGCCGGCCATCCGAGGCCGCCGAATGCCAGGGACGTGACATCTCTGTCGATCGCGGATGCTGCATGCTGCATATCCGCGGCACGAAGACGAAGCTGTCGGACAGATACGTTCCGCTTCCGGATCCGCTCGCGAAGCTCATCCGGAAGACGCCCGCCTTTGAATACATCGCATGTACCCGAGAAGGCAGGAAGATAACGAACTACGACAGGCTCTGGCATTCTTTCAAGCGGCAGCTGAACATATACCTCGGATGCAATATGTACCGGAATAAGCTCATCCCGCCGTTCCCTCTCGCCCCGGATCTCGTGCCTTACTGCTTCCGGCACGAATACTGCTCGGAGCTGGCGAGACGCGGCATCGATATCCGGACAGCGCAGAAGCTCATGGGACACTCCACGATCCAGATGACCGCGAATATTTACACCCATGTGGAGCGCGATGACATCCTCGCAGCGGCCAGAATATTGAACGGGTCACCTTCCGACGTGGCTACCCTTGCCGGTAATCGTTGAAATTCCAACGCGATAACGTAGTTTCCTAAACCGTGCGTCGGGTGTTCGAATCGCCTCTGGTGCACCAGTGCGCAAAAGCCTTGGAAACACTGCATTTGCAATGTTCTCAGGGTTTTTATTTTTCCATCCGGATGATGTTATTTCATGATTTTAATGCCAAAAAATGCCTAATTCTACCCTATTCAAGTGGCTACCCAAGTGGCTACCCTAAACAAAAAAGAGCCCCGGGCAGCTGCCCGGGGTGAGAATGATGAAAACTCCGAAGCTGTCCTCCGGCGTCCGGTCCTATTTCAATCTTATTCTGATGCCGATCTTCTTGTTCGTGTACGAGCTCTTCACTCTCGGCATCGCTTTGCCTGGATCCGAAGTCCCCCAGGAATACCACAGAGGCTCTCCCTTATCGTTCCAGCCCGCAAAGACCTGAGTGTGCGGTGAGTATCCGCAGATGTCGCCCGGCTTCAGTCCGGCCTTCTTCGGAGGCTTGTTCGGATGATCTATCTTGCCGACCTTCTTGATCGCCTTGATAGCAGCTCTTTGCTCACTTTTGCTGTGAGCTCTGATCTCGCCCTGATTCAGCCAGAAGATCATGCCCTTCGGTATGAGCAAGAGACGCTGCAGCGCATAGCAGACGCACGTCGCGCAGTTCGAGTTCTCTTTCTTCTTCGCTCCGGTCCACGTCTTCGCGTTTCCGCCGTTCTTATACTTGAACCCGAGCTCGTTCATCTCTGCGATCTGCTTCCGCATCATGTCGCACAGTTTCTCTGCGTTCGTCTTCGGCTTCTCTTCGGTCTTCTTCTCTTCTTTGATCTCTTTCAGATATACAGTCTTGCCGGACTGTACACAGATCCAGCCCTTGTACTTCGGCGCATATATCCAGTCGCCCTTCTTCTTTGACGACTTCACCTTCGTGCCCTTCGGCAGCGTCTTTATGATGTCCGTCTTTGTGGAGTAGCCCTTCCTGAGATTCATCTCCTCTAAGAGCTCGAACTTCTTCACATACGGCTCATACTTCGACAGCGTCGTCTCGCTGATATAGTATCCTTTGAACTTTCCGGTCTTGATCCGATACCAGCCATTCTTATAAGAGTAGAGCGTCAGCTTCGTCCCGCGCTTCAGGATGCCCTTGACGCCGTACTTCACGCCGCGGCCTTTCCGGACGTTTGCATAAGCATCTGATACCCAGAGCGTGAACACCGTCGACTTCTTCGCCTTGCCCGGCGCGTTCGGATAGTCTTTCGGATCAATGTCTATCCACTGCATCCTCTCGGCGCTCTTATATTCCTTCCACGGTCCGTTCTTCTGCCTGGCGTCGCTCGACGATGCCGAGTCGGATATCTGGCAGCAGTCCTTCGGGTTCAAGGCATACAGCACAAGAAAGTGCCCGCCCTTCGTCCATCTTGAATATGTGACCACGCCGATGAGCCAGTGGCCGGCATTGATGCCCTTCTTCGCAGCGTCGGCGCTGGACGTCACAGTGAACTTCGTGATCCCGAAGTGCTTCAGCGTCTGTGTGATGCCGTTCCATGTGGATCCATACTTGCCGTCGATATACTTATGATCCGCCATGTATCTGAATACTGTCGCTGGAGTCACTTTTGAATCGACCAGGGCTGAGACGACATTCGCAATCGATGTCGGGCCGCAGCCGTTCCTCGCGACTGTCGCGCCGTTTCCGGACACGCCCGCCCAGTCTTTGTCGTATTGCTTATAGAAGTTAGGCTTCATCCTCATCCATCTCCTCTTCTCCGACTGGTTCTATATCGTCATAGTCGTCATCGATCGAGTCCTCATCTTCTTCCATCTCTTCATCGGCCGGTACGACATCATCCTCAAACGCATCATCATCTTCCGATGGATCCGCTTCAGGAAGTCCCGTCAGCATAGCCGAGCCGAACGATGCTATGCAGTCGAGCACCAGCCCGATGAGCCAGGCCGCTACTACATACTTGAACACATCCCAGCTCAGGTTCTGCAGCAGCGTTGGTGTGATCGCCGCTCCCGGTGGAAGTGTTCCCACGATATACTGGATCGCCGTTCGTGCGGTACGTATGAGTGCCGCTTTTATCAGACTCTTCATCTTTGCCTCCTCATATCAATCCTTTAGCTTTAGCTTTTTCATACTCGTCTTTTACATACGTGTTGCCATGCAGATCTTCTGTATAGTGCGTATATGCCTCTTTGAGTCCGAGCTTCTCAACTTCAGTCAGCTCCTCTCCTCGCTCAAGGCCGGCGAGCGTCCTGATCAGGAAGTTCTTCGTCTGCTGCAGGTCTACCTTATCGATCTCTATGCGCAGCCATTTTTTGATGGCCGCCGCGAGGATCGCCATCGACCCGCAGATACTCAGCAGCGTCACGAGGTTGTTGTCGAGCTGTCTAACTGCCTCAAATACTTTCGTCAATAATTGTGCCATGTCATGCCTCGTCTTCCATAAAGCGAAGCTCGACCTCGTCCAGGATCCGCCGCGATAAAGCGAGCAGCTCCGGAAGGTCGAGCTCCGACAGCATCTCATCGATCTCGAGATCAGTCTTCATAGATCTCACCCGTGATCTCCTCGAACTGCTCCGGTGTAAGTTTTCCCTTCTCGACGAGTCTTCTGATCATCGCCTTGTTCCAGGGATCCGGATAGTTTTCTTTCGCCATCTCGAACACATCAATCATCCTGGGCCTCCTCTTCATCCTCCAGCATCTCCGGATAGTCACAGATCGCCACATAGTCGATCTTGGCTTTCAGATCCGCGTTCTCTTTTTTCAGTTTTTTGTTCTCCTGCTCGGCCTGCAGGAGTCTTTGTTCTGGTGTTAGAATTGGGCTTGCCATATAGATACCTCTTCTTTCGCTTGTATCGTGGATGCCTGCGGAACAGCTCGGTGTAAAACCTATCCATCTCCCGGATAGGAGCGTCGCCTGCATATTCCGCATTGGCGATCCAGCTTTGATAGTGACGCTCGACGTCTTCCATCGTCCGGATGCCTCTTGCCATGCACCGCTTCAGTCCGCGAAGCGTCCGCCGCTCATCGGCCAGCGCCTTCGGATGTAGCCTTAAGATGATCTTGCCGGTGTTCTTCAGGATGAATCTCTTCCTCATAAAATAGAAGCCATCCTGTGCTTTGAATACGCCGGCCTTGTCGGTCATCGTCAGACCATATCCTTCCAGCTGGCTCTTGACGATCAGCTCCGCTCTTTCCACAGTGGCTCTGTCATGGTCCAGGACCAGAAAGTCGTCATTATATCGGATATATGCTTTGACGATGCACTTGATCTCATGATCGAGCTCGTTGAGAAGCGATACCTGGTGCAGCTGGTTTATCTGCGAGCCGAGCCCGGTGCCGCGTTTTCCGAACGGATCCATCCGAATCTCTTCTTCAGAACGCTCGTCCTTCGAGCTCTCAATGATCTCATCCAGGTACGGTATGAAGCGCTTATCCCTTATACGCTCCCGGTCCATAGCTTTGAGCTCATCGTGAGGCGTGGATGGGAAGTACTTCTTCACGTCCAGGTGCACGCCATAGATCGGAGCGCCGGGATCCTCACGATACATCCGCTGCAGCATCTTGATGATGCGACGGATGGCCATGTCGGCGCCCTTGTTCTTCTGACACGCGATATTATCCACAATGAATGGACGAACCAGGTCGTCATACACACCGTTGTTGCACATGCTTCTCTGCCATGTCCTGTCGCGGAACCATGGCGCCGTCGCGATGCGCTTCTTCGGTCTGTAGATCTTGACCTGTGTGCCAGGTCTTATCTTGTATGTGCCTCTGACGATGTCGTCCTTCAGTCGCTTACAAGAAGACAGCCTGTGGATATTGAACTCCACAGGCCCAGCCTTATTCGATACTCCTCTTCTGCATTCTCTCGCAGCTTTGCATAACTCATTCAGAGATATTGCCTTATCAAAACCTACATCCATACTCCTTTCACGGCCGGATTGCTCGGGCCGTGGCCACCGCTGCTTATAGCGGAGCACCCAGAGCGCTCCGCGTCATGTCCTGAAGGGCAGTGCGTTTTGGCCTTCCGCCACACGGTCTTTTTTCGCCTTACGGTCAGGAAGCCGGTCCCCTGTGTGAGTGCTTTGCTTTCAGCGATCAGGCTTACTCGAACTCACGATCTCACGGTCGCCGGAGACCCCGTTGGTGTTGTTCGCGTTGTTGTTGTTGAGGGATCCATCAGGGTTCACGTTCCGCTCGTTGTTCGCGTTCGACGGGTTCGGAGACCGAACCGGACGGGGTCAAATCGACCTGCTCCCTTATATCTTCCGGAATCGATCCGGAGATATGCTGTTCTTCTTCCGGAGACAGCGGACCGAACTTCGCTGCATAGCGCTTCTCGTCCTTATTCATCCAGCCCTGGATAATTCTTAATGTCGCATTATATTGCCCCGCCCATCTTTCCAGATAGTCGGCGTTCAGCTCCAGCACATCCAGAGCGACCGTCATCTTGACGTCAGTCGCTTTCAGAAAGGCGACGGCGAGCGTCTGATACTTATGTCTCTCGACAAACTCCTCATGGCTCTTTACCTTGATCTCGTTCGCGACAAAGACGAACGTGTGGAAGTCATTGACCAGATCTGCGATCTTCTGGCCTATCAGCCAGCGCATCCTCTTCGGTATGACTTTCTCCCGGCATATCGCCCGCAGCGTTTCTTTCGTCAGCGCATCAGTCTCTCGTTCGACTTTCGTCTTCTCGGTCGGCTCAATTTTCACTCTGTCTCTTCTGCTTGTCTTATCCATAGCACAATAAGCCCGGGAGGATACGCCTGTCGGCTGCATCCCCTCCGGGCTTTAGATTTCAGATTTTAACCAATGCACAGGCCGCCGGAGACCCCGTAGGCGTTGTACGCGTTGCCGCTGTAGAGGGATCCACCAGGGTACACGTACCGCTCGTAGTTCGCGTACGACGGGTACGAAGACCGAAGCCAGTAGTATCTCGCAGTACCACTTAAGGTCTTGATGCGGTCGGCGTTGGTCGCGCCGACATAGAGATCCCACGCGGCATCCGTCTTCACTGTTCCATCAGCTTTTGCTGCAGTCTCGGAGACGTTGTTGTTCTTACCCCATCCGAGCTCTGTCATTGACGGCTCAAAGACCGTCTCGATAGTGTCTTCGTAGCCGTATCCATCCGCGATGCTCTTGGCCGTTCTCTTCCTGACCGGCTGGATGATAGCGCGGAACGCAGGATCGAGTCCATGAAGGAAGCCTGGCAAAGTCGACTTCACAGGCATGTCGAACTCATCCGACGCCGTCCACCATGACGCGATCTGTCCTGATCCGGCACCTGGTGCATCAGACTCCAGCCACTTCTTATTCGCAGAGTGTGCGTTGCGGTTGGATCCATAAGCATTTCGCTCAGTGAAGTTGATGCTGTCCGTTACACGATACGTCGGGTCTTTTGCAGTAGCCGTCCCGAGAGATGTGCCACCGCTTCCTTCAGTACATACCAGGCCGGACTCGATCACGTTGAACGATGCGTCGTATGTCGTGAACGTGCCGCCTGTGATCTGAGCTTTGGTATATCCGCCGCCCTGGTACACTCCCATCGCCGAGTGCTTTATGCCGCCGCCCGCCGGGATCGCCTGAGTCGTGGTGAACTGATATGTGCCATCCTGTCCCGTACCACTTCCATAAGCGCCATGGTCAAGCGTGATATTGTACGTTCCGGCAGGAAGTGCTTCACGCACGGACACGAGTTTCTGCGGCTGGCAGAATGGTATGCTGCCATAAAGCAGCACATCCGTCGTATACAGCGCGAGTGTGTGTTTGATCTCGTCGTTCGCTGGAACGTCATAGTCGTTCGCTACGACAGTGAAGTCGACCTTGCTCGCTGTTACATGCACGACTATCGTGTCATCAGCTGCAGCTGTCCCGGTATACGTGATGCCGTAGTTGATAAGCTCGACTTCGTCGCTGTTGTGATGCCACGCGCTTCCATCATAAACGAACTCATACGCAGCCGTCCCGGCATGGCCGATTGCCTCGATGAATGTGTCCTCTGCCACGGATGCCGTGATATTGCCGTGAGCTGTGGCAGATACGCCGGACTCTTTGTCTACCTGGAGCCTCGTTCCAACAGGGCAGATCTGACCAATGCGTCCGGTCTTAATGTACGCCTGGATCTCTTCCCATGACTTCGGGAGATCATACGCTCCCAGCTTGTTCGCTATCCGCATCATGGCGTCTGCGCCCTGATAAAGAGCATCCGCCATGTTCTGACCAGTCTCTTCGCTGATCAGATTTACGTCATAAGTATTGTCTGACATTGTTTTCCTCCTACTCCGATACTGTCATATGCATCGTGACTTTCTTCGTCGTTGAATCTATCGAGAACGACGTATCTCCGGCCAGCTGGAAAGTGTTTCTCGCCTCCTGAGCTGACGCAGCAGCTGCCACCGCAGATGCTGCCGCTGCGTTCTGCGCGGCCACCGCATTCGACTCATGCTGCGCTGCTTCGCCGGCTTTTACTGTTGCTGCAGTTGCCTGGTCCCGGCAATCCTGATATATCTGCCTCGCATCCGCCAGCAGGTCCTCGTACGGATCCGGGATGTCTCCCGTGGCTTCGCCAATACTCTCTCCTGTCACTGTCACATATTTCGCCGTTTTCTTTACGACGTCGCCTTTCACGTAGATCAGCTGACAGGTCCCTTCGCCTGCGACCGCCGTGTCTGCATCGTCATAGATCCACGTCGCTTTATATACGTCGTCGGACGATGTGATCGGCAGCTCTCTAAAGTACGGCGCCTCGTCACCATTACGCTGGTTATAGATGTACGCCGTACCCAGTCCATAGTCTGTCACCCACGGCGTGACATCAAACGCGACGCCTTCGGCTTCATTCTCACCTTGAACACCGATCTCGATGACGCTCGGCCTCTTACTCACGTCGATGTCTAACAAGCTCACGTTATTACCTCCTTCTCATTATCAAAAAAGAAATATTATAAAAGCGTCTTCAGAAAAGCGAGACGCTTCCCGGCAAAATCATTTCTGCTTCTTCCCGGGCTCCTGCTGCTTTTTGGCAGCGTTTTCAGATTGATCTTCCTCAGCCCGCTGTTCCTCTGCTTCCTGCCTGTTCAGGATCCCCGATATGCTCACTATTGCATTCGACAGGTGCACCACATCAGCACCGCATACTGTAACCTGCATTAGTTCTCCCAGCGCGAACTTGAGCTCGTTCTTTTCCATCTCTTCCATTCTTCTTTCCTCCTTACACATATTGCACCGTAAGAAAATCCTTGCTATTGTCGGTCCCTACGTAGCCGGTCCCAGATGACGCATTCTTCGCATAAATATGAATAATATCATTCGCTGCTACACTGATGATCTTCGGCCCCAGCGTCAGCGTGGTGTCCGAATCTCCCGCGGATCCAGCCGCTCTTTCTTTGGCCTCTACGATTATTGTGGATCCTTTCGTGATCTTTGCCATGCAGACATTGTGATCATTCGTACTGTCGAAGAACAGCTGACCGCTCACCATAACATGCCCAGCCTTCAGACACTTTATGCCAGAATAGCTGTACCCCTCATCGTATGGGATAATGGATAAATTGCTTCCTATCACCAGGCTGCCATCGTTTGCGTACTGCGTCAGGAACAGCTCAGAATAAGATGTCGTGAGCGCTTGGTAGAGCGACGGGACCGCTGTCGCGATCTCGTGCACATTGCTGGCTCTCAACAATCCGTTGACTTTCAGCGGGCTGTCGAGTGTAGCTTGACCCGAATACAAACCGAGCGTTGTCCCCGCGCCTATAAATCTCAGGCCGTCGTTAGATTCGCAGACCGTGAATGTGGTGTTGTCACTGTTAGTGATCGTCTGAATGTCAAAGCCGTTTATGTTCGCACTCGATGAGTCTATTCTCACCGTAGACTTGACGTTGCCGTTACTGTCTCTGCCGTACAGATAAACTGTGCCGCCAAAGCTGGCGGACAGATACCCGCCCTTATAGACCACCATTCCGTTCGCATCCACCTGAGCATAATTGTTCGCATTCGTGCCTATCGTCTTGACCGCATAAGCCGCAAGCTCCGATGCCGTGATCGTATTGGCTGCGATCTCGTTCGCCGTAATCGAGCCGGTATATATTCTGCCGCCGTCAATGTATGTGCTGTCAGAACTCGAGCACCATTTGCTCGCATAGTTCTCTGAAGTCAGTTCTCTGACGGTGCTGAAGCTGACCGTTCCATCTGCGTAGGTGTACTTCTCGCATATAAAGAAGTACCTGCTGCGCTTCGGCTGCGGCATGACGTATTCCCAGGCATTGTCTGTATTTGAAGACGTACCGATGGATGTGCTCGAGCTGATGCTCGGAACGCCGCTCGATGTGCTTCTGTAATATACCGGGACCGTGCTCGATACAGCTCCGGACTTATCGGCTT
>Ga0310786_10007710_pt1 | contig 13982 bp, 9 predicted proteins | sample AusTroGonzalo_MG_FD_203881 | JGI IMG/M metagenome (GOLD analysis project Ga0310786, IMG submission 203881) | Bovine rumen microbial communities from tropical cattle in Woodstock, Queensland, Australia - Gonzalo_03 (v2) (version 2) | ecosystem: Host-associated > Mammals > Digestive system >... | reverse complement strand
TGGAACGCGTAAAATGGCATCAAGCTTTCGAACATGAAGAGGTGAACAACATCTTCCAGGCACTGGGCGTAAAGTTCGGTTTGAACCCTGAAGACCAGAAGGAAGCCAACTACGACAAGCTGCGCTACTACAAGACCATCATCATGACCGATGCCGATGTCGATGGTTCTCACATCGACACCCTTCTGATGACACTCTTCTTCCGTTTCTTGCCACAGCTCATCCGCGACGGCCGTCTCTACATCGCCACTCCCCCACTCTACAAGTGCACGAAGGGCAAGGTGAGCGAATACTGCTACGATGAGACTGCCCTGCAGCGCTTCATCGACACGTATGGCGAGGGCTCTGAGGACAAGATCAAGGTGCAGCGCTACAAAGGTCTTGGTGAAATGAATCCAGAACAACTCTGGGAGACCACCATGAACCCTGAAACGCGCCTCTTGAAGCAGGTGACTATCGACGATGCAGCCGAGGCCGACTACACCTTCTCCATGCTGATGGGTGAAGACGTAGGTCCACGTCGCGAGTTCATCGAGAAAAACGCTACCTACGCGAACATCGACGCTTAGCACATTTGCAGAATGTGCTCACGCTCGACAAAACTCAATTGAATTTGGTTTTGTGCTCGCTTAATCGAACATTTCATTCAATTCTTACATATATTCTCGTGCCGACCAGCCAGAAGTGATTCTAACCGAGTCGGCACATCTTTTTTACCTTATTGAGATGGCAAGAAGGAATCATACGTATGATTTGGGGCAATCATACGTATGAATGGATAAAAGAATGCGCATTACCGAGTTCGATAATGCGCATTAACTATTTTACTGATGCTGATTAGCTATTCAACAATGTCGATTAGCTATTTCAACACTGCGGATCAGCTGAACAGAATCGTAGTTCCAGGTTCAATTACGTTCGACTTGTTGCTGCCCATATCTGTGAGCTGGCGCAGCGTCTCCTTGGAACGCTTATAAGTGGGTGATGTTTCCACCATGCTGATGACATCCTCGTTGTCGAGGTCTTCCTCCTTGAAGATGTAGCTGTACAATGGACGGCGAATGGTGCCGTGCTTCTTATCGGGGCCATAGATGGTCTCACGACGATGAGCACGTTCAGCCTCCTGCTCTGCTTTTTCAGCATCACGCTGCTGCTGCTCCTTGTCGCGTGCTATCAAGCGGCTACCCAGCTCGTCAGAGTCGATGTCTTCCACACCAAAGCCTGTAGCAAGGATGGTGATCTTCACCTGATCGGTCAGCGATGGATCGACAGAAAGACCCCACTTGGTCTCCACATCGTCACGCTTCACCTTCGCCATGAACTCGTGCACCTCGTTCATCTCGTCCATCATCAAGGCGCTATTACCCTCACCCGTCTCGTCCGGAACAGAGATGCGGAGGAGAATCTTGTTGGCACGATAGATGTCGTTGTTGTTGAGGAGCGGCGAATTGAGCGCATCGTTAATACCCTTCGTCACACGGTTCTCACCCGAGCCATAACCAGTACTCATGATAGCCACACCGCCATCCTTCAGCACCGTGCTGACATCGTTGAAGTCGAGGTTGATGACGCCATGCATCGTGATGATCTCAGCGATAGAACGAGCCGCGTTGCAAAGCGTGTCATCAGCCTTCGCAAATGCCTTGATGACTGTAAAGTCTTGATAAATCTCACGCAGACGTTCGTTGTTGATAACCAGCAAAGCATCCACGTTCTTGCTCATTTCCTCCACACCATCCAATGCCTGGTCAATCTTCTTGTTACCTTCCCAACGGAACGGGATGGTCACGATGCCGACCGTCAGGATGCCCATATCCTTCGCCGTCTTGGCAATAAGCGGAGCAGCACCCGTACCTGTACCACCACCCATACCAGCCGTGATGAACGCCATCTTCGTACCATCAGAAAGCATACTCTTGATGGCCTCAATGGACTCCTCAGTAGCTTTACGGGCCTTGTCTGGACGGTTACCAGCACCAAGTCCTTCGCTGCCCAACTGTATCTTTTCAGGCACAGGAGAGTCTTGAAGAGCCTTGTTGTCCGTGTTACATACTACAAATGTGACATCGTGAATGCCCTCATTATACATATGGTTGACAGCATTACTACCACCGCCGCCAACGCCAATCACCTTGATAATGCTTGTGGCGCCTTTCGCAAAGTTGAATACACCAAAGTTCTCTTCTTCTGCCATATCTTATTCGAGGTTTTTCTAAATTAATATCTTCGTCCTTACAATGTCACTTAATTATTATCATCGCTTACCAAGTCATTGAGTGTACGCTTGAAACGTCCCCATGCGCTGTTCTCCTTGTTCGCGCTGTTCACATGATCGGTCAAGTCATCCACAGCCGCCTTGAGCAATTCTGCCAACTCAGCGCCCTCCTTGAGGCTCTGTTTGAACTTATCCTTGCCCTCCAACGCCTTGACTGCTTTCTCGTACTTCTCGCCGATGGTCTCATCAAGAATCGAGAGAGAAAGATCTTTGGCTCTCTGGCGCACCTTCTTGTCGCTGCCGTACTTCTTCAACTCGTCATCCTGCTTTCTCACCTTGTCGATAGCCGTACGAATCTCCGATTTGATGGCATCGAAAGCGGTCGCATCCTGTGCTTCAGCAGCAGCGGCAGCATCTGCCTCTTCCTGACGCTTACGACGTTCTTCCTCCTTCTGCTGCTGGTCGAACATGTCTGGTGCACGCCCGATGCCTTCGCCACCACAAGGAACTGAACCTCCGAAGAGCAGGGAAACTATCGTAGTAGAGTCGGCACTGTCCAACGAAAGGCCGGTTGCGTTCGAAGTTTTGACCACCATCTGGTTAATCTTATTGGCAACACGTACCTTGTCAATCTTCGTACTCTTCACAAATGCCTTGACAATATTCTTCATGTTGCTGCCACCACCCGTGATAACCAAACCCGCCAACAGTTTGCCACTATAGTCGGAATTGATAATCTGGTTACGAACATTGTCAATGATTTCGCCCATACGAGCCTCAACCACATTCTTGATGGTAGTCACCTCAATCTGACGACCATCCGAAGTGGTATAATACTGCGGCTCGATTTCATCTGATGCCTCAAACTCCTGACATGCATCGCCATATTTCACCTTCACCTCTTCCGTCTCCGCCTCATCAATTGGCAATGTCGAGAGGTCTTTGTTGATATTGTTGCTTCCCAGAGGAATCGTCACCAAGTAGCGGACAATATTGTTCTTATAAACCACCAGCGTTGTGGTGTCAGCACCCAAATCCACCAATGCACATCCTGAACGCTTCTCTGCATCGGTCAGTACATTGTTCGCCATCAACAAGGGAGAGATTAACCCTTCCACAATTTCCACACCCGCATTGGCAAATACCGTCTCGATGTTGGCACGAAGAGTGTTCTTGGCAATGACATCCAGGAACTCACCCTCGATGTTGGTGCCCATCACACCCACAGGGTCAGCAATGACGCTCGAATCCACCACATATTCCTGTGGGAAATTCTCCAGCATCTCGTAGTCATTAAACGGAATCTCACAACTTTCCTGACGAATTGCGTCAATCAGTTCGTTGGTGATGTAGCTCTGCGTCAACAGGTTGCGCTTGATAACACACTTGTAAGAGCGCATTGACTGACCACCCAAGCCGACATAAGCACGGGTAATCTTCGTCTTGAGCACAGCCTCCAACTTCTGTATGATGGTATTGATACTCTGATAGGTCTTCTCAATGTTATAGACGACGCCACGCTTCACACACCCCGCTGTCTTCTCCTCAGCGTAGGCAAGAACCTGCATCGTCCCATCCTTTTTCTTACCTGCGATACCAGAAATCTTGCTCGAACCAAGCTCTATCGCAACGATGAAATCTTTATCAGAATTTGTCATATATATAGATAATTTATATTTAACTTCTTACATCTCACATTTAACATTTCACATTATCCATCACACTTCTCATCTCTTCGTGCAGATAATCTGATTATCATACTCCAGATTCACTCTCGCATACTTTCTCCAACCTACCGTTCCAACAGCCTTTTCATAGAAAGTCTTGAGTTTCCTGAGCTTCTTCTCATAGTCTTCAAGTGCACCTAAATAGACAATCTGGTCACCCACTCTTGGCACTAGTTCCACCACATGCTTTCCCTTCCGGTCCTTCATCACGTATATCTGCTCAATCTGATTATTCCAAAACTCATCCGTCTGCAAGAACTGACCAAACTCCGCCAATTCCTTGCTAGCATACTTCTCGTCGATATTGCCTGAAGCCACTACCAAGTTCGTACCATTGTTGTGATTAGGAATGATGTTGCCCTGTGCATCAACAAAGTAGCCATCCTTTCCGTCAGGAATCACAAAGATGATGGGGATTCGCTGTTCGACATTCACACAAAGCTTACCATTGGCAGATTTATAGCACTCCACCTTCGAAATAAATTCATTTCCACGAATGGTCTCCTCAATCTTCTCCGTATCCACATCCTTCATCAGCATCCCCTTCGGATAGGCATTCGCGTTCTTCAGTATCTTCTCAATGTCCTTCTCGTCCACAAAGAGGGATGTATTGTCACCCTTCTTCACAATCAGTTCCACAGCCGAGCATCTCTCCTCCTCGTCTGGTCCCGACAAGAACAACATCGCATAAGCCACGTAAGCCACCAACCCTAATGAGAGTAGCGACAACACTGTAAACTTAACGACTTTGGACATTTTCATCTTACATCTGTTTTTATAAATGTTTCTACTAATTATTTCGAAAGTATCTCTGTTATTTGAGGCACATAATTCTCTATATCACCTGCTCCCAACGACATCAACACATCAAAGTTCCTGCTGCGAGCCACATCCAGGATGTCCTCCTTGTGAATGAGGTGCTTCTCGATGCCTGAACGCAGATTATCATAGATCAGCTTGCTTGTCACACCCTCAATCGGCAATTCACGAGCAGGATAAATGTCACATAGATACACACAATCCAACAACGACAATGCTGAAGCAAACTCCTTATAGAAGTCACGAGTACGCGTGTAAAGATGTGGTTGGAAAATCGCAGCAATCTTCTTGTCTTGATACAACTCCCTTACCGACTTCACACTCTGCTCTATCTCGTTCGGATGATGCGCATAATCGCTGAGGAACACCATCTTGTCGTTCTTCACCTTGAAGTCGAAACGACGGTCAACTCCTCTGAAACTCTTCATGCCCTCACGCAACTCATCGTCTGTCACACCATTCAGAATCGCCAAAGCCATTGCTGCAATACCGTTCTCGATGTTGATGCTCACAGGCACACCCAACTGAATATCCTTCACCACCCCATTGGGATGCACAAAGTCAAACACAATCTCACCTCCACCAATGCAGATGTTCTCAGCATGGAAATCACCTTCCTCACGGGCATATTCATACACCTTCACACCCTCCTGCACGTCAGCCTTCATTTCCAATCCTTTGTGGATGATCAACGCACCACCTGGCTGAATGAGCGTTGTATATTTGCGGAAACTCTCCAGATATGCCTCCTTCGTCCCATAAATGTCCAAATGATCTGGGTCTGTAGCTGTAATAACCGTCATATAAGGACGCAACCAATGGAAGGAACGGTCGAACTCATCTGCCTCTATCACCACATAATCGCTATCAGAGAGTATGTAGTTTGTGCCGTAATTCTTCGAGATGCCACCCAAGAACGCATTGCAATCCACCTTGCTCTGATGCAAAAGGTGTGCAGCCATCGTCGAAGTGGTGGTTTTTCCATGTGTACCTGCCACACAGAGTCCCTTGTGCGACTGCGTCAAGAAACCCAACACCTGAGCGCGTTTCTGAATTTCAAACCCATTCTCGCGGAAATAAACCATCTCCTTGTGTTCGGCAGGAATGGCTGGGGTATAAACTACCAACGTACTATCCTTCTGTTTGAAGCAAGGGTCAATGTCCTCCACATTCTCCTCGTAATGAATTTTCGCTCCTTCTTCAATCAACTTTTCCGTCAACTCACTTGGTGTCTTGTCATAACCACCCACGTTATAACCCTTTGTCAGGAAATAACGCACCAATGCGCTCATGCCAATGCCACCAGCACCTACAAAATACACGGATTTCATCTCTGTCGTCACCATCACTTCTGTTTGTTTTTATATTCAACTGCCAACTTATACACTTCCTCGGCAATCACATCTGCCGAATTGTGCAAAGCAAGTATCTTCACGTTTTCACTCAATGATCTCAATTTCTCATCATCAACCACAGTTGCAAGGGCGATGCCTATCAGCTGTTCCTTGGCATCCTTATCTTTCACCAGGATGGCAGCACCTCTGTTCGACAATGCCTGCGCATTCTTCGTCTGGTGATCTTCTGCTACATTGGGCGAAGGCACCAAGATGCAGGGCTTGCCCAACAAACAGAGTTCAGAGATGGAACTTGCACCGGCACGGCTCACCACGATGTCAGCAGCAGCATATGCATTGTCCATACTGCTGATAAAGTCCATCACCTTCAGGTTTTCCACAGGCGCCACCTTACCCAACTCCTCCGAGATATGCTCGCTGTAATACTTACCTGTCTGCCAGATAAACTGCACTTCACTCTTTCGGATGTCCTCCAAATGGGCAAGTACACTTTCATTCACCGTTCTGGCACCCAGACTTCCACCCACAATCAGCACCGTTTTCTTTTCAGGAGCCAATCCGAAACTCTTTCGAGCCTCTTCCTTGGTGATGTTGCATTCCAGCAAATTCTGACGTACGGGGTTGCCTGTCATGATAATCTTCTCTGCAGGGAAGAAGCGACTCATGCCGCTATATGCTACACAGACCTTCTTCGCCTTCTTTGCCAACGACTTGTTGGTCACGCCTGCATAGGAATTTTGTTCCTGAATCAGGCATGGGATACCCATTGAATAAGCCGCATTCAATGTCGGAGCTGAAGCGTAGCCACCCACACCAACAGCCACATGAGGTTTGAAGTCGTTGATGATTTGCTTCACCATCTTCTTGCTCTTCATAAAATCCATCATGACACCCACATTTTTAGGGCTCCACAACGGACGAACAAGACCCCTCACAGGAAGTCCCTCAATCTTGTAGCCAGCAGCAGGTACACGTTGCATTTCCATACGCCCCTGAGCACCCACAAAGAGGATTTCCGCTTCTGGGTGCTGCTTCTTGATGGCATTGGCAATCGACACCGCCGGAAAGATGTGGCCACCCGTTCCACCGCCACTGATAATCACACGTAAAGGTCTGTTCTGTTCCATTTTCCGCTACTCGCTTTCAAGCTGTTTTATTATATGTCGCAAAGATACAAATAATTGATGGATGGGCAAGCATAAATGCCCATAATTCATCAAAATATCTCACTTTTTTTTCGTCCAAATGTCCTTTTGACTTTAAGACATCGCTCCGTCTGTATAATACTCGCTGGTCTCCCCATCAGTCACCGCTTCCACTAAGGGTGTTTTCATTTCCTTTTTTTCAGCATAACGGCTCACGCTAAGGATGACGCCGATGTAAAAACTTGTGATGAGGATAGATGTTCCTCCCTTACTGATTAGTGGTAAAGTTTGACCTGTCACAGGCACCAAACCCACTGCCACACTCATATTCACAAACGCCTGCAAAACCATCATGATGCCGAAACCCAGCACCAGATAAGCAGGGAAAAAGCTCGTACATTTCTGAGCGATACGTCCTACTCGAATGAGTAACGCCAAATAGAGAAAAGCCACAAAGAAAGCACCACCGATACCCAATTCTTCAACGATAATGGCATAAATGAAGTCCGACTCTGCATGCTGCAAGAAATCGCGCTGAATAGAATTGCCTGGTCCGAGGCCAATTACATCCGAATTGGCAATCGCAATGGAAGCATATGTCGTCTGTGAATTCTCGTCATTCAGCAAAATCTCCGTCTTACTCTTACTGGCCTTCTTCACGTCGTCCTCATTGCCCAAATCGAATTTGCGCATGATACGATGCTTCACTGTCACCAAACGCTTCGTCATCGAGGTTTCATTGAGTACTTTCTCAGGTGTCACCATAGCCACCATACCGACAATCGCTCCCATGAACACCAACACCATGATGCCCTTGAACATCAAGTCACGGGGTACATGACCAATGAACATCATCACTAGCACCACAAAGAAAAGCATCAAGCCCGTTGACATATTGTCCATCATGATGAGTCCGCAAACCAGTAAGGCAGCACCCCCCACGATGGCAAATGCCAAGTAGCGCTTACCCTTGATGGCACCCACCACTTTCCTTTTCTTTCCTCTCACCCACTCTTCCTTTTCTGTCTGCGTTTTGGCAAGCACCATTGCAGCAGTCATCAAAAGAGCCGCTTTCGCCAGTTCCGAAGGCTGGAAACGGATACCCATGAACTCCACCCAACGATTCGTTTCATTTACCGTACTACCACCACCAAACACAGCCGTGTAGAAGAGCAGCAGGATGACGACAGGCAGCAGCACAAACGGGAAAAGCATGAACCACTTGCAAGGGATGCGATGCACCAAAAGGATGATGACTAAACCAAACAGCAAGAAGCCTGCTTGGCTCACCATCGGTGCCCAGTGATGTCCTCCTTCGAACGTCAGACGGCTCGAAGCACTATACACTTCCACCAGCGAAATCATACAAAGGAAGAAGTATATCATCCACACACCCTTATCACCCTTGAAGAGGCTGCCCCCAAAGAAGGCATTCATTAACTTTCCCATATCTAAATTTTTTCTTTTACAGATTCTTCACACACTCCTTGAACTGCTCACCACGATCTTCCATATTCTTGAAGAGGTCGAAGCTTGCACAGCAAGGACTCAGCAACACGGTGTTACCAGGTTTTGCCATCTTGAAGCACTCATCCACACAGTCCTTCATGCTCTTCACATCTGCAATTGGAATACCGAAGTTGTCAAAGGCAGCATGCAGTTTCGTATTGTCAACACCCAAGAACACTAGCCCGATACACTTCTCCTTCACTAATTCAAATATCTCAGAATAGTCGTTACCTTTGTCCTTACCACCCAAGATGAGCACAACAGGCGTACGCATGCTATCCAATGCATACCAGCAGGCATTGACATTTGTTGCTTTCGAGTCATTGATGAATTCCACGCCACGCACTCTGCCAGCCTTTTCCAGTCGATGTTCCACACCCTCAAACGATTTCAGCCCCTCACGAATCTGGTCATTGCTCACACCTGCCAAATCGGCTGTAATGCCCGCAGCAAGGGAATTGTAGAGGTTGTGCTTGCCACGCAATGCCAATTCCTCCTGTTCCATGTTGAAAGGCGTAGGACCTTCAATCACATATTCATCCTTATCCACATAACCAATCACGCTGTTACTTTTGAACTCGCTGAATGGACAGAGCTTAGCCTTGATGTTGTATTTCTTCAGTTCAGCTGTCACAATCGGGTCATCGTTCCAAAAGACAAACGCATCTTCTGGTGTTTGATTCTGAATAATGCGCATCTTTGAATCCACATAATTCTGCATCTTGAAGTCGTAACGGTCAAGGTGGTCAGGCGTGATATTCATCAAGACAGCGATGTCGGCCTTGAAGTCGTACATATTGTCCAATTGGAAACTGCTCAACTCAATCACATAGTAATCATGCTGTTCCTCAGCCACTTGCAACGCAAGACTATTGCCAATATTACCAGCCAATCCCACATTGTAACCAGCATTCTTTAGGATGTGATAGATGAGGGATGTAGTGGTTGTCTTACCATTACTACCCGTAATGCAAATCATCTTCGCATGGGTGTATCTGCCAGCAAACTCAATCTCTGAAATGATGGGGATATGCTTCTCCTTAATCTTCAGAATCATGGGCGCATTCTCAGGGATGCCAGGACTCTTGATGATTTCATCGGCATTCAGAATTAGTTCCTCTGTATGTTGTCCTTCCTCCCAAACAATCTCATGATTGTTCAGAAGTTTCTTATACTTATCCTTGATGGTTGACATATCGCTGACGAACACATCAAAACCCTCTTTCTTTGCCAACACAGCAGCACCTGCGCCGCTTTCAGCAGCACCCAATACAACAATTCTTTTCATCTGATTTTCAAAGTTATAATTGTTATGGCAGCAAGCAGGATTGTGACAATCCAGAATCTTGTTGTTATCATTGATTCAAACAGCAATCCATGTGGACGCTTGATAAGATATCTTACGCCATCCTCCATTCTGTGACGATAGTGATCGTGGAAGGGTGCACGCTTGAACACTCTCCACTTCTCTCCTCTCGCATTTCCTTTTTTGGCATACCACACCTGCAGCATGACTGAAAGGCTCTCCATCAGGAAGATGCCACACATGATGGGCAACAGCAACTCTTTGTGGATGATGACCGCCGTGACCGCTATCACACCACCAATGGCTAAGCTACCCGTATCACCCATAAAAACCTTGGCCGGATAGGCATTGTACCACAAGAAACCGACCAATGCACCCACAAAGGCGCACAGGAATACCAACACCTCTTCCGTACCTGGTATATACATGACATTCAGGTAACTAGCAAATTGCACATGGCCACTCACATATGCCAAAATACCCAAAGTTACACCGATGATGGCTGAATTTCCAGCACACATGCCATCCATACCATCATTCAAATTTGCCCCATTGCTGACAGCAGCAATAACGAAGGTGGTAACCAGCACGAAGAGAATCCATCCGCAGGCACGCTTCACCTTACCGTCCGAAATAAAACCAAATACCTCATAATAGTCAATGTTATTACTCTTCACGAAGGGCACTGTCGTCACCGTACTCTTTCTTTCCTCACTCATATGGTACACTTCCACCTTATCACCAATCTCACGTTCCACATTCTCACGCACTACTGCATCAGGACTCAGCCACAAGGTCAACCCCACGCAGATGCCGAACACAAACTGTGCCAGCAACTTCCAGCGTGGTGCCAATCCATCCTTGTTACCACCCAACTTGATCTTGTCATCCAAGAAACCGATGAAACCAAAGAAAGCGATGGTAGCAATCAAAATCACCATATACACATTGCTCAGTTTGCCAAAGAACAAGGCAGGCACCAATACTGCAGCCAGAATCACCACACCACCCATCGAAGGCACACCCCTCTTCTGCACACCATAGGGGTCGATGGAGGCATCACGTGCCTCTTCTATATGCTTCTTCTTACGCATATACTTGATGAAATACTCACCTGCCACCATCGAGATGATCAACGAGAGAATCAATGATGACAAGGCTCTGAAAGACACGTAACAGAACATTCCTGCCCCAGGAATATCAAGTCCATCTAAATATTTGAATAAGTCGTATAACATAGTAGGCTCTAAACCTTAAATTTTACATTTCACATTTTCTATCTAAAAACATCCTCTCACTTCCTCCTTATCATCAAAGTGATGCTTCACACCCTTCACATCTTGATAATCCTCGTGACCTTTACCTGCAATGAGGATAACATCACCACTCTTTGCCATCATGCAGGCAGTCTTAATTGCCTGCCTACGATCCACAATGGCTATCACCTTCTTCATCTGCTCTTCATCCAACCCTGCCAACATATCATTGATGATGTCTTGAGGTTCTTCAAATCGGGGGTTATCACTAGTAATGATGACACGGTCACTCTGCTTTACAGCCTCACGTGCCATCAATGGACGCTTACCCTTGTCACGATTACCACCAGCACCACAAACGGTAATGACTTCACCCTTGCCGTCCAACACACCATGAATGGCATTCAGTACATTCTCCAACGCGTCGGGCGTGTGAGCATAATCGACGATGGCCGTATAGCCAGATGGGGAACGGAGTGCCTCAAATCGTCCATTTACAGGCTTCATCGCACTCAATGCCACCAACACCTCTTGATCTTCCTTGCCCAACATCACTGCCGCTCCATACACAGCCAGAAGGTTGCTCACATTGAACTTTCCGATGAACTGTACGCCCACTTCCTTTCCATTGATATTGAGATACATACCCTCAAAATGGCACTCGATAATTTTTGCGTTAAAGTCAGCAGGACTCTGTACCGAATAGGTCTTCACCTGAGCCTTCGTGTTCTGCACCATCACCATACCGTTCCTGTCGTCTGCATTCGTGATGGCAAACGCATCCTTGGGCAGGTTGTCAAAGAATAGTTTCTTCGCCTTGATGTAATTCTCGAAGGTCTTATGATAGTCAAGATGGTCACGGGTGATGTTCGTAAACAGACCTCCAGCAAAAGTCAAGCCACCAATGCGGTTCTGAACAATGCTATGACTGCTCACTTCCATGAAAGCATACTCACAACCCTCTTCCACCATCCTCGCTAAGAGCGCATTCAAAGTGATAGGGTCAGGTGTGGTATGTTCTGTAGGAATTGCCTCCCCATCAATGTAGTTGCACACCGTAGAGAGCAGACCCACCTTATGTCCCATATAGCGGAACATCTCATACAGCACAGTGGCAATCGTAGTCTTACCATTCGTACCCGTCACACCTACCAATTTCATCTTGCTCGTCGGGTCGCCATAGAAGGTCGTCGCCACCTGTCCCACCATCTGTTCCGTGTTCTCCACGCGAACATAGGTGATGTTCTCTGCCGCATCCTCTGGAATCGTCTCGCAAAGAACGGCGGCAGCTCCTTGTTCCAAAGCTTTACCTATGTAGTTGTGACCATCAGCCACAGTACCTCTCACTGCGATGAAAAGATTTCCTTCACCCACCTGTCGGGAATCAATCTGCACACCACAAATGTCACGCTCCAAATCGCCCTTGACCTCAAGAACTTTGAGCTTTCTTACGAGATTCTTTAGTTTCATATCTATTCTATTTTCATTTCTAACCTCACACCGCTAATTCAGCTCCAACAAAATCGTCTGTCCTTTCACCACCTTGCCGCCACTCGCCACACTCTGGCCTACGACCTTTCCTCTACCCTTCATCCTCACTCTCATGCCTCGGTTGCTCAACGCACAAACAGCATCCTTCGCACCCATACCCATCACGTTAGGAACAATATTGTCGTTCACCTTCACTGGCTGGAACTCCACACATGAACTGCCTGCCGATGCCAAGCCCCATTCGTAACCTTTGCCACCTGCTGACTTCAAACCTAATTCACGCAGCACATACTGAGCCGACACTACATTGCCGTTCTTCACGTCAGGCACATGAACAGCTGTCGAATCCTTGGCCAGATTGATGTCCGTCGTCACATTCTTCGAATAGATGCGCTGAGCAATCTTTGAGAATACAGGACCTGCCTGACCACCACCACTAGCCACGTAGTAAGCATGACGGATCGCCACGATACAAGTGTATTTGGGGTCTTCCGAAGGATAGTAACCGCAGAAGCTGACCAAGTGTTCATTGTGACCAGCCTTATAGCCGCCACCTGTTGCCACCTGTGCCGTTCCCGTCTTACCACTCACATGGAAGTAAGGATTACCCGCACGCTTCCCCAATCCGTCCTTGTCATTCACCACCCGATAAAGAATGTTGCGGATGTCATCCAACGCTTGCTGACGGCAGATATGGGGGCGAATCACTTCCACAGGGAACTCCTCCACCATCTCACCATTCTTCGAGATACCCTTCACGAAACGCGGACGCACCATCTTACCATTGTTGGCAATGGCATTGTAGAAACTCACCGTGCTGATAGGGGGAATCTGCGTTTCATAACCGATGGACATCCAAGCTAAAGCCGTTGCCGACCAGTTGTCAGACATCCTGTAACCACCCTTGCTGTCTTTGTGAGGCATACGGATATTAGGATTGGCAGCACCATCGAAAGGCAGGCCCAACGGAGTGCCAATACCCACACGACGCAAACCTTCTACAAACTTCTCGGGTTGATTATGGTAGTATTTGTCAATCAGTTTGCTTACACCTACGTTACTGGACACCATCAATACATGAGGTACATCCAGCGTTCCATAACCACCTCTATGCCAATTGTGGTCCTTCATCATCGCCCCATACATGTTACAGATACCG
>Ga0310786_10007708_pt1 | contig 13984 bp, 9 predicted proteins | sample AusTroGonzalo_MG_FD_203881 | JGI IMG/M metagenome (GOLD analysis project Ga0310786, IMG submission 203881) | Bovine rumen microbial communities from tropical cattle in Woodstock, Queensland, Australia - Gonzalo_03 (v2) (version 2) | ecosystem: Host-associated > Mammals > Digestive system >... | reverse complement strand
GTAATCCGTATTGTAAAAATCAGGCAGGCCCAGCGTATGGGAGAATTCGTGGCAGAAAGTTCCTATTCCGTCCGGAATGGAGTCCGTATCCCAGAACAGTTCGCACGAACAGGAATACTTGATCCGTATGATACCGCTCTGGTATATAGTTGTGTCCCTTCTGGCAGTAGAGATGAAACTGGCATGAGGCCAGATCGTATTGGGATCGGATCCGTAGTAGTTTTCACCTCTTCCGGCATAAACCAGGGAAAGCTGGTCAATGATGCCGTTCCGGGCGTATCCGGACAGATTGGCCAGATTATGGGTTATGATTGAGTCGCATATTTCCAGTACGAGTTCCTGGACGTTGTCATCATCGCCTTCGCCGTAATACGCATATCCCTTGGATACTGTTATGGGGCCGATGATATCGAACCTGGGAATATACTGTCCGTAGGATTGGTCACGGAAATAATCCGATACGCTGGCTGTGGACCTGTAATATCTGACTCCCCTGTAATTGAATCCCTCAGTATCATTGTAGCCGTCTTCATTGAACAGGTTGCGGTAATAACCCAGCAAGGCGTCCGTATCATCAACGGTAAACTTGAGGTCGGGGAACTGGACCAGAACCAGGGGATAGTGGATGGTGCCTGTACGGGGTATGTCATTTATGGCGTAGTCACCCGGAGCTGCTCCGCGGGTATAGATGTAACTGCGTTCCGGAGTCCATAATGCGGGGTTGTCACGGTCAGTAGGAAGAATGCTCTCTGGTATCCGGTGGCCGGGTTCCCTGCGGATTTGAACTGCCTGTATTGACGTAGCAAACATAAAACAGGCCAATAGAGCCGTTATATGTCTTAAGAAAGTCATTTCTGGAAATTTTTCTTTTTGAGCTCGAAACTCTGGCTCAGGTACTTCTCCCTGACCACGGGATTGACTGCAAGTTCCTCGGGGGTTCCCTGGAACAGGATGCGTCCCTCAAACAAAAGGTAGGCGCGGTCGGTGATGCTGAGCGTCTCATGTACGTTATGGTCTGTGATGAGGATTCCTATGTTGCGGTCCTTGAGTTTCCATACTATCTGCTGGATATCTTCGACTGCTATGGGATCCACGCCTGCGAACGGCTCGTCCAGCATGATGAATTTGGGTTCGATGGCCAGACAGCGGGCAATCTCGGTACGGCGGCGCTCACCACCCGAGAGACGGTCACCCAGGTTCTTGCGCACCTTCTGAAGACGGAACTCGGCAATGAGACTCTCCAGCTTTTCACGCTGGTAGTCAAGCGGTCTTCCGGTGAGTTCCAGTACCGATGCGATATTGTCCTCGACACTCATCTTACGGAATACGCTGGCCTCCTGTGCAAGGTAACCTACGCCGGCGCGGGCGCGCTTGTATACGGGATAATCGGTTATGTCCTGATCGTCAAGATATATGTGGCCCTCATTGGGTGTGATCAGACCTGTGGTCATGTAAAACGATGTGGTCTTGCCGGCTCCGTTAGGTCCCAGCAAACCAACTATTTCACCCTGTTTCACATCAAACGAAACGTGGTTCACCACGGTGCGCTTTCCGTAGCGTTTCACCAGGTTCTCGGTCCTGAGAACCATCTTGTGGTCAGAATTCTGCTCTTGCAACTCTTCCATAACGAGGCAAAGATAGCTAAAAAACCTCAAAATTTTCGCCATTTGCAGGAATTAAGCTAATTTTGCACCCTAATTAAAAAAGGCGAATAATTCAACACTATAAACACAGAATGAACGTAAAGTTTGAGAATGTAAGCAAGGTACAGGGCCTGCTTACCGTCAGCATGGACAAAGCTGATTATCAGGAGAATGTAGACAAGGCGCTCAAGGATGCCAGAAAGAAAGTTCAGATGCCGGGCTTCCGTCCGGGTATGGTTCCCATGAGCCTTGTTCAGAAGATGTACGGAAAGTCAATCAAGGCCGATGAGATAAACAAGCTTCTTCAGGAGAAGGTGTTCGGCTACATCAAGGACAACAAGATCGATATGCTGGGCGAGCCTATGCCCAACGAGGAGAAGGAGGCCGGCATGAGCCTTGACGATGACAACCAGACTTTCTACTTTGACATTGCTCTTGCTCCCAAGTTCGATGCACAGATCGGTAAGGACGACGCCGTTACCTACTATGAGATAAAGGTGACCGATGAGATGGTTGACAACCAGGTTAAGGCTTACACCCAGCAGAACGGTCATTACGAGCAGGTTGACAGCTATCAGGAGAATGACGTCATCAAGGGTCAGCTTGTAGAGCTCAACGCCGACGGTTCAGCCAAGGAAGGCGGTATCGTTGTCGAGGGTGCTACCCTGATGCCTCAGTACATCAAGGCTGCCGCTCAGAAGAAGCTTTTCGGCAAGGCAAAGAAGGGTGACGTTATCGTATTCAACCCCGCCAAGGCTTACGAAGGCAACGCAATAGAAATCTCTTCACTCCTGAACAAGAAGAAGGAGGAGGTCGATGATATCAAGGCCGATTTCTCACTCACCATCCAGGATATCACCCGTTTCGTTGAGAGCGAGCTGAACCAGGAGGTGTTTGACCGCGTATTCGGTAAGGATACCGTTAAGGACGAGGCCGGTTTCCGCGCCAAGGTTGAGGAGACTCTTGCACAGAGCTTCGTACCCGACAGCGACTACAAGTTCCTGCTTGACGTACGTGCTTACCTGATGGAGAAGGTTGGCAAGCTTGAGTACGCCGAGGATCTGCTCAAGCGTATCATGAAGGCCAACAAGCCCGATGCAGAGCAGGATGACGCTACATTCCAGCGCAGCCTTGAGGAGCTCACATGGCACCTCATCCAGGAGAAGCTGGTCGAGAAGTACAACATCAAGGTCGAGGATGCCGACGTAAAGGCAATGGCACGCGAGGCAACACGCGCCCAGTTCGCTCAGTACGGCATGATGAATATCCCCGATGAGCTGCTTGACAACTACTCAAAGGAGATGCTCAAGAAGCGTGAGACTGTTGACGGTCTCGTAAACCGCGCCATCGAGTCAAAGCTGACCGCTGCTCTCAAGCAGGATGTTAAGCTCAAGAACAAGAAGGTAACCGTCGACGAGTTCAACAAGCTCTTTGAGACTGCAGCCGAGGCTGCTCCCAAAGCAAAGAAAACAACCAAAAAGTAAAAAACAGAAGCTATGGATGATTTCCGTAAATTCGCTGTCCGCCATCTCGGAATGAACAGCCAGACATTGGATGATGTCATCAAGGCAGAATCCCAGTATCTGAATCCTTATATCCTTGAGGAGCGTCAGTTGAACGTAACCCAGATGGATGTGTTCTCACGTCTTATGATGGACCGCATCATATTCCTGGGTACGGAAATCAATGACTATGCTGCCAACACGATACAGGCTCAGCTCCTGTATCTGGATTCCATAGATTCTACCAAGGAGATCTCGATATATCTGAATTCCCCCGGCGGAAGTGTAACCGCCGGACTGGGAATTTATGATACAATGCAGTTTGTTTCAAGCCCCGTTGCCACCATCTGCACCGGTATGGCAGCCAGCATGGCCGCCGTGCTTCTGGTAGCAGGCCAGGAGGGCAAGCGCTCGGCTCTGCCTCACAGCCGTGTCATGATTCACCAGCCTCTGGGTGGTGTTCAGGGTCAGGCCAGTGACATTGAAATCACTGCCCGCGAGATTCAGAAGATGAAGAAAGAACTTTACACAATCATATCCGAGCATTCACACACTCCGTTTGAGAAGGTGTGGGCTGACAGTGACCGCGACTACTGGATGTCGGCACAGGAGGCCAAGGAGTACGGAATGATAGATCAGGTTTTTGAGAAACGCAAATAACGGATAATGGCAGTCAAGAAGGGACAGTATTGCAGTTTCTGCGGACGTTCGGACAAGGAGGTGGGTTTTCTCATCACCGGCATAGAGGGTTGTATCTGCAACGAGTGCGTGGAGCGTGCTGCTGAGATAGTACGTGACGCAAAACAGGGCGGAGAGAAACCTTCATTCACCATGAAGTCGGTTCCCAAACCCAAGGAAATCAAGAAATTCCTTGATGACTACGTGATCGGCCAGGATGCTGCCAAACGCTACCTTTCGGTTGCCGTTTACAACCACTACAAGCGTATCACCCAGCCTGATACCGATGATATTGACATTGAGAAGAGCAATATCATTCTGGTAGGTGCAACCGGTACCGGCAAGACGCTGCTTGCCAAGACCATAGCGCGCCTGCTCAAAGTTCCCTTTACAATAGTTGACGCTACCGTTCTGACTGAGGCCGGTTACGTAGGTGAGGATGTTGAGAGCATCCTGTCACGTCTGCTTCAGGTGGCCGATTACGATGTGGCCGCAGCGGAACGCGGAATAGTATTCATTGATGAGATTGACAAGATAGCACGCAAGAGCGACAACCCCTCCATTACACGTGACGTGAGCGGAGAGGGGGTACAGCAGGGTCTGCTCAAGCTTCTTGAAGGAACCGTTGTGAACGTGCCCCCTCAGGGCGGACGCAAGCATCCGGAGCAGAAGTTCATTCAGGTTGATACCAAGAACATCCTCTTTATATGCGGAGGCGCGTTTGACGGTATAGAGCGCAAGATTGCCAACCGTCTGAACACTCAGGTGGTAGGATTCGACTCGGTGGAGCAGCGCCAAAAGGTTGACCTTAACAACCTCATGAAGTATGTCTCACCCCAGGATCTTAAGTCTTTCGGCCTTATTCCCGAGATCATAGGCCGTCTGCCGGTCGTAACCAGCCTGCAGCCGCTGGACCGTGATGCCCTGCGCAACATCCTTACGGAACCCAAGAACTCAATAGTCCGTCAGTATGTCAAGATTTTCAAACTGGATGGAGTGGATCTTACATTCCAGCCGGAGGTCCTTGATTTCATCGTGGACAAGGCCATCGAATTCAAGCTTGGAGCACGTGGCCTGAGGTCAATCGTGGAGACCATAATGATCGATGCCATGTACGAGATCCCGTCATCGTCAAAAAAGACCTACACCGTGACTTTGGATTATGCCAAGAGTCAGCTGGACAAGGCCGATGGTGCGGTATTCGAGAAGGCCTGACGTGCCGCGGTCATTTTATTAAAATTATTTGAAGTTTTTTTCGTCAAAAAGTTTGCAAGTATGAAATACTTGTACTTAACTTTGTTTTCTATCGCTATAGAAATTTGGATGAATATTTGATGTTTGTATGGCAAAAGATGTGAATCTGCAGGAAATACTGAAAGTCCATTTCGGGTTCGATACTTTCAAGGGTGACCAGGAGGCTATTATCCGTAATCTGCTGGAGGGCAAGGATACGTTCGTACTCATGCCTACAGGCGGTGGAAAGTCCCTGTGCTACCAGCTCCCGGCCCTGGTAATGGACGGTACTGCCATTGTGATTTCGCCTCTCATCGCACTCATGAAGAACCAGGTTGACGCCATGCGTAACCTGAGCGAGGAGGACGGTATCGCGCATTTCATTAACTCTTCCCTGAACAAGACCTCGATAGACCTTGTCAAGGCCGATATCCTGAGCGGCAAGACCAAGCTTCTGTATGTGGCTCCCGAGTCGCTGACCAAGGAGGAGAACGTTGATTTCCTCAAGAAAGTCAAGATATCGTTCTATGCAATTGACGAGGCTCACTGTATATCGGAATGGGGTCATGACTTCCGTCCCGAGTACCGCAAGATAAGGGATATCGTCAAGGAGATAGGACTGGCTCCCATCATAGCCCTGACTGCAACCGCAACCAACAAGGTGCGTGATGACATCAAGAAGAACCTGGGCATCCAGGATGCCAAGGATTTCAAGTCATCGTTCAACCGTCCCAACCTGTACTATGAGGTAAGACCCAAGACCAAGAACGTCGACAAGGACATCATAAAGTTCATCAAGTCAAATCCCGGCAAGTCAGGAATCATCTACTGCCTCTCCCGCAAGAAAGTTGAGGAACTGGCCGAGATCCTGCAGGCTAATGACATATCGGCCATGGCATATCACGCAGGTATGGAGGCTGCCGCCCGCAGCAAGACGCAGGACGCCTTCATCATGGAGAAGATTGACGTGATCGTGGCCACCATAGCGTTCGGAATGGGTATTGACAAGCCCGATGTACGCTATGTGATTCATTACGATATTCCCAAGAGCCTTGAGGGCTACTATCAGGAGACAGGCCGCGCCGGCCGTGACGGAGGCGAGGGCCAGTGCATAGCATTCTATAACAGCAAGGATGTCCAGAAACTGGAGAAGTTCCTTGAGGGTAAGCCTCTTGCAGAGCAGGATATAGGCCGTCAGCTGCTGGCTGAGACCACCGCCTACTGCGAGTCATCGGTATGCCGCCGCAAACTGCTGCTGCACTATTTCGGTGAGAATTACGAGGAGGATAACTGCGGCAACTGCGACAACTGCCTGAATCCCAAGAAACAGGTCGAGGCACAGCAGCTGCTCGAGACGGTGCTTGAGTGCATCGCTGCAGTCAAGGAGAACTTCAAGGCCGATTACATCATCGATATGCTCCTGGGCAAGGAGACATCCGAGATTACGGATCATATGCATGATGACCTTGAGGTGTTCGGATCGGGTTCCGATGAGGAGGAGAAGACCTGGAACGCCGTTATCCGTCAGGCTCTGATTGCCGGTTACATACGCAAGGATGTCGAGAACTACGGATTGCTCAAGATCACCGAGGACGGCCGCGACTTCATGAAGAACCCCAAGTCCTTCCTGATTGTCGAGGACAAGGAGTTCGAGGATGACGAGACCGAGGGCCCGATGCGCGGAGGCGGTTCGTTTGCCGTTGATCCGGAGCTTTATTCGATGCTCAAGGACCTGCGCAAGAAACTCTCCAAGCACTTGCAGCTGCCGCCTTATGTAATCTTCCAGGATCCTTCGCTGGAGGCGATGGCCACCACATATCCCGTGACCATTGACGAGCTCCAGAACATCCCGGGCGTAGGTGCAGGCAAGGCCAAGCGTTACGGTCAGGAGTTCATCGACCTCATTAAGCGTCATGTCGAGGAGAATGAGATAGAGCGTCCCGAGGACCTGCGTGTCCGTACGGTAGCCAACAAGTCAAAGCTCAAGGTGAGCATCATCCAGAGCATAGACATGAAGGTGGCTCTTGACGACATAGCCATAAGCAAGGGTATTGACTTTGACGAGCTGCTTACCGAGATCGAGGCAATCGTCAATTCCGGAACCAAGCTGGACATAGACTACTTCATAGAGAGTGTTATGGACGATGACCGTGCCGAGGATATTTACGAATACTTCAGGGAGTCCGAGAGCGATTCGATTGACGATGCCATCGACGAGCTGGGTGACGACTACTCGGAGGAGGAGATCCGTCTGGTACGTATCAAGTTCATTTCTGAAATGGGTAACTGATTGAAATAACAACTAAAACTATATCAACATGTCATTTTTAGAAGATAGAGTTGCAATGGAAGGACTAACGTTTGATGATGTCCTGCTTATCCCCGCTTATTCAGAGGTTCTGCCGCGTGACATCAATCTTACATCAAGATTCTCACGTAACATCAGCCTTAATATCCCGTTCGTTACGGCCGCTATGGATACCGTAACCGAGTCCCGCATGGCTATCGCCATTGCCCGCGAGGGTGGTATCGGCGTAATTCACAAGAATATGCCCATAGCGGAGCAGGCCCGTCAGGTTGCAATCGTCAAGCGTGCTGAAAACGGAATGATATACGACCCTGTCACTATTCTCCGTCACAATACCATCAAGGATGCCCTGGCACTTATGGCAGAGTATCATATCGGCGGCATACCCGTAGTTGAGGAGGATGGCACGCTGTGCGGTATCGTAACCAACCGTGACCTCCGTTTCCAGCGTAATTATGACGTCAAGATTGAGGATGTCATGACAAAGGAGAACCTGGTTACCACACACCAGCAGGTTGACATGGAGGCTGCTTCACAGATCCTTCAGGAGAACAAGATCGAGAAACTGCCGGTAGTTGACAACAACGGTAAACTGGTAGGACTTATCACATACAAGGACATCACTAAGGCCAAGGACAAACCCATGGCATGCAAGGACAGCAAGGGCCGTCTGCGTGTAGCTGCAGGCGTAGGCGTTACAGCCGATACCCTGGAGCGTATGTCGGCACTTGTCGAGGCCGGAGCCGATGCAATCGTCATCGATACCGCCCATGGCCACACCAAGAGCGTGATTGCAAAGCTCAAGGAGGCAAAGGCAAGTTTCAAGAACATTGATATCGTTGTAGGTAACATAGCTACCGGAGCTGCCGCCAAGATGCTCGTCGAGGCAGGTGCCGATGCCGTAAAGGTAGGTATGGGTCCCGGTTCAATCTGCACCACCCGTATCATTGCAGGTATCGGTGTTCCCCAGGTATCGGCCGTATATGATGTATATGCAGCCATCAAGGGTTCGGGAGTTCCCATCATTGCCGACGGCGGTCTGCGTTACTCAGGTGACGTTGTCAAGGCTCTTGCAGCCGGTGGTGACAGCGTGATGTTCGGTTCACTCGTTGCAGGTACCGAGGAGTCACCCGGTGAGACAATAATTTTCAACGGACGTAAGTTCAAGTCATATCGTGGCATGGGTTCACTTGAGGCTATGGAGAACGGCTCCAAGGACCGTTACTTCCAGGCCGATACCAAGGATGCCCGTAAGCTGGTTCCGGAGGGAATCGCAGCCCGCGTTCCTTACAAGGGAACACTTTACGAGGTTGTTTACCAGCTTGCAGGCGGTCTGCGTTCAGGAATGGGCTATTGCGGCGCTCCCAATATTGACAAGCTGCATGAAGCCAAGTTCGTACGCATCACCAACGCCGGCATGAACGAGAGTCATCCGCATGATGTAGCCATCACAAGCGAGGCTCCCAACTACAGCCGCCACGAATAACCAAAACCAATGCTTATGAGACGTATCCTTTTATGTGCTGTTGCAGTTCTGTTCTGCACACCTTTCTTTGCGCAGGATGATCCTGTCGTTATGACCGTGGGCGGATATGATGTGCCGAAATCTGAGTTTGAGTATTTCTTCTATAAGAACAACATAGAGACCGTTGTCACAAAGAAGACCGTCAAACAGTATGCCGAACTGTATCAGAACTTCAAGCTCAAGGTTGAGGCCGCTGTTGATGAGGGTATGGACAAATCCGATTCATTCATCAGCGAGTTCAATATGTGCCGTGACGCTCAGGCCGAGGATTACAATATTGACAAAGAGTTCCTGGAGAGCATTGCCCGCCAGACCTACGAAGAGTCAATGTCACTGATAGGAACACCCGGACTGGTACACCTTTTCGTGATATCATCCACTCCCGACCAGTCAGCCGGTCAGACCCTTGATGAGAGTCTGAACCAGATGAAAGCGGTTTACGCATTGTTAAGGGAGGGCCATCCGTTCCAGGCTTTGGCCCGTGAGTATTCAACCGACAATCTGGCTGCCAACGGCGGTGAGGCCGGTTGGGTATCGACATCCCAGCTGCCTGATGATATTGCAGGAATCGTATTCTCTCTGGAAACAGGTCAATACAGCGAGCCGTTCGTTTCGGATGGAACAGCTTTCATCGTTATGGTCAATGAACGCCGCCAGCTCGGAACATACGAGGAAAACCGCGACGACATCTACGATTATATGAGGGAGAGTGGCGTCTATGATGAGGCAAAACGCCGCAAGGCCGAGGAGTACGCAAAACGTCTGGGTTGGACCGTGCGCGGCGACGAGGCTGTCGCGCATCTTGACAGTGTACTCGAGGAGATTGAGCCGGACTTCGGCAACATATCCCGGGAGTATCACGACGGACTTCTGGTATTTGACATAAGCAACAAGGAGATCTGGGAGAGGGTATCGAACCATCCAGAGGAACTGGAGAGCTATTTTGAGTCCCACCGCAAGCAGTTCAAGTTTGACAAACCCGTTTTCAAGGGTGTGGTACTGTTCTGCCGCAGCGAAGAGGTCTTCAATGAGATAAAGGAGATACTTGACGGGACCGATATGAGCGAATGGGTCAATTCAATCCTGAAATACAACGGCAAGGACATCAAGGTCCGCGTAATGAGAGGCTCATCGGATTCCTACATTTTCAGACAGGGTCAGAACCAGTATGTGGACAAGATCGTATTCGGAAAGGGTGAGTATGCCCCCATGGCCGGTTTCCCGTACGCAAACGTTGTCGGAAGAGTAATCAAACAGCCGGAATCAATCGCTGATGTGGCCGGCGAGGTATCCGAAGAGTACCAGAATTATCTGGAGAACGAATGGATCAAACGCCTCAAGGGAAAATACAAGTGCAAGATTAACAAAAAGGTCCTCAAAACGGTCAGTTATTGACAAATGATGATTAAAGAACGTTCACGTAACCGGTTTCATGCAGGATTGGTGGCAATAATGACCATCTCATTGCTTGTTTCCTGCAAGTGGAACAAGAGCGTGACGGAATATGTATACGGAAAGACACCTATAGTGGAGATAGGCACCGATGTCCTGTATGTGGAGGATATCAAGCAGGTGCTTCCGCTGGGTCTGTCCGATGCCGACAGTACACTCTTTGCAGAGCAGTTCATAAAGAACTGGGCTCAGGATGTGCTCTTTTATCAGAATGCCATACGTAATATCCCTGACACAAAGGATATAGACCGCCTGGTCGAAAATTACCGCCGTTCCTTGATAGAACACGAATATCAGCGCCGTCTTATAGAGCAGAAGTTCTCATCGGAGATAGCCCAGGAGGATATAGAGCAGTTCTACAATGACAACGAGCGCCTGTTCGTGCTTGACGAGTCATTGCTCAAGGGTCTGTTCCTTAAGATATCCAACAAGTCACATGACCTGTCCGATATCAGGAAACTCTACACCCGCCAGGATGACGAGTCGTTCGAGGAGATTGAGAAATACAGTATCCGCAATGCCGCACGCTGCGAGTTCTTCTATGACAACTGGCGCACCGTGGCCGAGATTGAGGTGCTGCTCCCGCCGTTGGCACAACCGCTTGAGTCATTGCTTAAGGAGAACGGAAGTTTTGAATTCAAGGATGAAGAGTACATATACCTGCTTAACGTGAGTGAGTTTGCCCCCAAGGGAGGTATCGAGCCGTTGGATCATGCCCGTTCCAGAATACGCGGACTGCTCATCAACAGCAATGAGGTTTCATACATGAGAAAGATCAAGGAGGATCTGTATGACGCCGCCATCGAGAAAAACAGAATCATTTTCCATCAATAGAGAATACAATGAAGAAAAACATATTCGTAACCGTCTGCCTGCTGACTGCATTGTTCACAGAGGCCGCAGCCCAAAACAACGTCATTGACGAGATTGTCTGGGTTGTAGGTGATGAGGCAATATACAAGTCCGAGGTTGAAGAGGCCCGCATAAACGCCCTTCTCAACGGCACTAAGTGGGAAGGCGATCCCTATTGCGTGATACCCGAGCAGCTTGCCGTGAACAAACTGTTCCTGAATCAGGCTGAGTTGGACAGTATCTTTGTTACCGATGAAGATGTAGCTGATCAGGTTGAATATGATTACAAGTCACTGCTGGAACAGTATGTTACGGTCGAAAGGCTTGAGGAGGAATACAAACTAACTTCGGACCAGATCCGTGCCCGTCTTTATGAAACCAACCGTCAGGCTTACATAATCAACGAGGTCCGCAAAAAGATAGTGTCACGCGTCAAAGTCACTCCGGCCGAGGTGAGACGCTATATCAAGGATATCCCGGCAGGTGACATTCCTGATGTTCCCACTCAGGTCGAGGTTCAGATCATCACCCGCGAACCGGTCATCCCCCAGGAGGAAATTGATGAGGTCAAGGCCGAGTTGCGCAGCTACATTGACCGTGTACAGGGCGGCGAGGTATCTTTCTCCACTCTGGCTCTTCTCTATTCCGAGGACCCCGGATCGGCCCGTAAAGGCGGTGACCTGGGCTTCTTTGGACGCGGTGAGATGGTACCGGAGTTCTCGGCAGTGGCATTCAACATGACCGATCCCGACAGAATATCCAAGATCGTTGAGACCGAATACGGATATCATATCCTTCAGTTCGTTGAGAGACTGGGTGACCGCGTACGTGTCCGTCATATCCTGCGAAAGCCGCGCATTCCTGTTCAGAGCATTAACGAATGCATAGCTAAACTGGACACTATTGCCAATGATATCCGTAGCGGTAACCGCACTTTCGAGGCCAGTGTGACAGAATACTCCCAGGACAAGGATACCAAAAACAACAACGGTCTTATGTCTCATCGTACAAGCCCCAATTCAGCAGGCGTATCCAAGTACAGTATGGACGAGCTCCCGCCCGAGGTAGCCAGGGCCGTAGACAGGATGCATGTGGGAGAGATATCGGACCCGTTCACCATGCAGCTTTCAAACGGTAAGACCATCTGCGCAGTAGTCAAACTCAAGAGCAAGATAAACGCTCACAAGGCTAATCTGACCGAGGATTACGAGTCGCTTTATGATATGGTCAGCTATATCCGTCAGCAGGAGGCGCTCGAAAAATGGATCCGTGACAAACAGCGTACCACCTACGTCCGTATAAGCGAGGGATGGAACGACTGTGATTTCATATATCCCGGATGGGGTAAACAATAACCGGGACCAAGACCGTCATGCTCAATCTTATGCCTTTGTTCTTGGCGCTAATGCCGGGTTTCCTGACAGTTTCTGTCCAGGATACGGTTGCCGTGCCCGAAACCGAGGTTGTGGCAGAATCGGTCGATACCAGCTGGGTATACCTTCTCAATGCCGATGTAATACGTTACGAGGAGTATATCAACCCTGATGCACAGCGTCTTATAGGCAATGTGATTTTCCGTCACGACAGTATGTATATGTACTGTGACAGCGCCCTGTTCTACAAGGAGCGCAACTCGTTTGACGCATATCACAATGTCAGGGCCGAGCAGGGTGACACCCTTTTCCTGTACGGTGATTCCCTCTTTTATGACGGCAATACAAAACTGTTGCGTGTAAGGGATAACGTACGTCTTGAGAACAAGACAATGATCCTGCTTACCGACAGCCTCAATTATGACCGTAACACCGGTTTGGGCTGGTTCTTTGACGGCGGCACACTGCTTGACGAGGAGAGCACCCTGATATCGGAATACGGACAGTTTGATACCAACACAAAGATGGCCGTGTTCATGGACGGGGTTTCGATGGAGAGTCCCGACTATACCCTTACTACCGATACCCTCCATTACAACACCGATACCCACGTGGCATACCTGAACAGTCCAGCCACCATCATCAACGAGGACAATGTGATCAATACCCGCCACGGACGTTTCAATACCGACAACAAAAGCGCCGTGCTGCTTGACCGTTCGGTCATAGAACAGAATGAAGGCGAGAACCGTATGACAGGCGACAGCATAATTTATGACAGCGACTCCGGCCAGATGGAGGGATTCGGAAACGTTGTCATAAACAACTATAAGGACAAGGTCGATGCACTGGGCGAGTATGTTTATTACAACAGCGAGAATGATTCGGCCGTCATTACAGGCAAGGCGTTGCTGATAGAGTATTCGGCTGGTGACAGTATGTTCGTACATGCCGACACGTTCCGCCTGGTGACATTCTACAACGAGGAGCGTGACAGTGTCATAGAGCGTCAGATGAGAGGATTCTACAAGGTCCGCGCCTATCGTATCGATATGCAGATGGTGGCTGATTCGATGGTGTTCACCACCAGGGATTCAAGCCTGACGCTGTACAGCGATCCCATCCTTTGGAATGAGGAGAGCCAGATACTTGGCGAGAAGATAATCTTCTACATGAACGACAGCACTATAGACTGGGCGCATGTGATAGGCCAGGCCCTTTTTGTTCAGATGAATGATGACATTCATTTTAACCAGATAGCCGGACGTGAAATCAAGGCATATTTCAAGAACAGTGAGATAGATTATGCCGATGTGAATGGAAACGTCCAGGCGGTGTTCTACCCGCTTGACTCCGATTCGGCCATGATAGGAATGAATACCACCGAAGGATCCAGTCTGAGGACGTATTTCAAGATG